>ERZ791773.821-NODE-821-length-10194-cov-22.412664_pt1 | contig 10194 bp, 8 predicted proteins | sample MGYA00509948_ERZ791773 | MGnify/ENA primary metagenome ERZ791773 (study PRJEB30046, sample SAMN00791987) | human gut metagenome | study: EMG produced TPA metagenomics assembly of the A metagenome-wide association study of gut microbiota in type 2... | reverse complement strand
CCCCGCCGTCTGCCCGCCCCGCCGCCCCCGGAGCCAGAACGCGCTCCGCCCCGCGCCGCCGACCTCGACAACCCCTATGGCCGGTATTACGGGAAGGCGCGGAGCCGGGAAGACCTGCGAAAATGACCCGACAGAAGAGTCTCATCCGCCCGATGGCAGATGAGACTCTTTCGTTTTTCCAAAGTAAAATCTGAAAAAAACTCCGCACAGAACCGGGGCGGGGTTTGTTGTTTCTGTGTCCGGGTTATGGTATACTCATTCCGTATCATCTCCGGTATCATGAAAATAAAGGATGTGGAACCCATGGACGCACTGGACAAAGCCCGCCGAGAGATCGACATGGTGGACGCCGCGCTGGCCGCGCTGTTCGAGCGGCGGATGGCGGCTGTGCTGGCGGTCGCCGAATACAAAAAGGCCCACGGCCTGCCGATTTTCGATGCCGCGCGGGAAGCCGTGGTGCTGGATAAGGCCGAAGCGCGCATTCAGGACCCCGCCCTGCGCCCCTATTACCGCGACTACGTACAGCACATGATGGATGTGGCCAAGCAGTACGAGGCCGAGGTGCTGGGCCGGAACCGCGCCGCCTATCAGGGCGTGGAGGGAGCCTTTGCGCACATCGCGCTCAAGGCGCTCTTCCCCCATGCGGAGGCGGTCAGCTACCCCACCTGGGACGAGGTCTTCGACGCGGTGGAACGCGGCGATGCAGCCCATGGCGTGGTCCCCTTTGAGAACAGCCACGCGGGCGATGTGTCCGCCGTGCTGGACCTGTGCTACAACCACCCCGCCCTGTGGGTCGTGGATGTGTACGATCTGCCCATCTCGCAGAACCTGCTGGTCCTGCCCGGCACCCCGCTGAGCGAGCTGAAGCATGTGTACAGTCACCAGCAGGCCATTGCCCAGAGCGAGACCTTCTTAAAACAGTTCCGCCTGCCGGCCACGGCCATGCCCAACACGGCCATGGCGGCCAAGTTCGTGGCCGAGAGCGGCGACCGGACGCAGGCGGCCATCGCCAGCGTGGAAACGGCGGCGCTGTACGGGCTGGAAGTTCTGGTGCCCAGCATCAACACCGATGGCGACAACACCACCCGGTTCATCGTCCTCAGCCGCGAAAAGCCCACGGCGGGCAACCGCTTCTCGCTGCTGTTCACGGTGGACAACAAGCCCGGCAAGCTGGCCGAGGTCATCCAGATCATCGGTGCCAGCGGCTACGATATGGAGTCCATCAAGAGCCGCCCGCTGCCCCATGTCCCCTTCGATTACTATTTTTACGTTGAGCTGGTGGGCGACCCCACCGCCGAAGAGACCGCCGCGCTGCTGCGCGCGCTGAACCATGTCTGCCGCACGGTACGGCTGTTAGGAGTGTACAACAAATGAGCGATTTTATCGGAACCAAGCTCACCATGAATCTGGGCGAGCGCAGTTATGACATCATCCTGAAGAACGGCGCACTGGAGAACCTGTACCAGTTCGCCCGGCTGGACCGCAGGGTGGCCGTCGTCACCGACAGCGGCGTCCCGGCCCAGTATGCCCAGCGGGTGGCCGACCAGTGCCGCGAGGCCCGGATCATCACGGTGCCCCAGGGCGAGGCCAGCAAGAGCTTCAAGATCCTGGAGAGCGTTTTACAGCAGATGCTCGATTTCAACATGGGCCGCGGCGACCTGGTCGTGGCGGTGGGCGGCGGCGTCGTGGGCGACCTGGCCGGATTTGCTGCCTCCATCTATATGCGGGGCATCGACTTCATCAACTGCCCCACCACCACGCTCTCGATGATCGATTCCTCCATCGGCGGCAAGACGGCGGTGGATCTGGGCGATACCAAGAACATCGTGGGTGCCTTCTGGCAGCCTAGACTGGTCATCGTGGACCCGGATACGCTGGCCACCCTCCCCCGCCGCCACTACATCAACGGCCTGGCCGAGGCGGTCAAGGCCAGCCTGCTGGCCGACCCGGAGCTGTTCGGCATCTTTGAAAAGGGTGACATCGACGGCCAGATCAACGAGATCATCTACCGCAGCCTGCGGTTCAAGAAAAACATCGTCGAGCAGGATGAGACCGAGCGCGGGATGCGCAAGGCCCTCAACTTTGGCCACACCATCGGCCACGGCATCGAGGCCGTCAAGGGCATCAAGGGCCGCCGCACCGTGGGCCTGTTCCACGGCGAGTGCGTGGCGCTGGGGATGCTGCCCATGATCGAATCCAAGGCGCTGCAAAAGCGGGTGCGGGCGGTCTACCGCCGCCTGGGCCTGCCCCTGCGCACCACCTACAACAAAGAAAAGGTGCTGGCTGAGATGCTGCACGACAAAAAGGCGCAGGGCGGTCAGATCACCATCATCAAGGTGCCGGGTCTGGGCTGCTGGCGCGCTGAGACCATCCCGGTGGAGGGCCTGCGCCCCCTGCTGGGCATGGAGGAATGACCATGAAGAACACGTTCGGGTCTGCCCTCTCCCTGACCATCTTCGGCGAGAGCCATGGCCGCGCCATCGGCGCCGTGCTGGACGGCATGGCGGCGGGGGTGCCGGTGGATGAGGCGTTCCTCGCCGCCTGCATGGACAAGCGCCGGGCGCGGGGCGACGGCCTGTCCACCCCACGCGTGGAGGCGGACCGGGTGCAGTTCCTCTCCGGCGTTGTGAACGGCCGGACGACCGGCACCGCCATCGCCCTGATGATCGAGAACCAGAACACCCGCAGCGGCGATTATGCCAAGACCGCCGACCTGCTCCGCCCCGGCCATGCGGATTACACAGCTTATGCCAAATACCACGGCTTTCAGGATGCGCGGGGCGGCGGACACTTTTCCGGCCGCATCACGGCGGCGCTGGTGGCAGGCGGTGCGGTGGTGCTGGGTGCCCTCGACCGGGCCGGCATCAACATCGTGACCCACATCGGGCGGTGCGCGGGCGTTGCAGACACCCCCTTTGCGCTGGATGACCCGGCGGCACTGGGGGCACAGGTTGAAGCGCTGCTGAGCCGGGGCGATGGCTTCGCCCTGCTGAACGAGGAGGCCGAAGAGCCGATGAAAGCGGCCATCCGCGCCGCAGGCAGCGCAGGCGACAGTGTGGGCGGTACACTGGAGACCGCCATCCTCGGCCTGCCCGCAGGCATCGGCGAACCCTATTTTGACAGCGTGGAAAGCGAGCTGGCCCATATGGCCTTCTCGGTCCCGGCCGTCAAGGGCATCGAGTTCGGCACCGGCTTCGGCTTCGCCGACCTGAAGGGCAGCGAGGCGAACGATGCCTTCCGGATGCAGGGGGGCCGCATCGTGACGGCCACCAACCACAACGCGGGCCTGAACGGCGGCATCTCCAACGGGATGCCGGTCGTCTTCCGCACCGTGGTCAAGCCCACGCCCAGCATCTACAAACCACAGGATACCGTGGATTACATTGCAAAACAGAACGCGGAACTTTCCATCCAGGGCCGTCACGACCCCTGCATCGTGCCCCGTGCGGCCATCGTGCAGACCTGCGCGGCAGCGCTGGCCGTCGGCGACCTGCTGACCGCGAAGTACGGCATGGCCTGGATGGAACAGCCCACCGCTTACCGCAAGGAGGAGCTGTAAATGGAATACGGACTCATCGGCTCCAAACTGGGGCACTCGTACTCGAAGATCATCCACGAGATGCTCTGCGGCTACCGGTACGACCTGTGCCCGCTGCCCACCGAGGAGGAGGCGCGGGCCTTCCTGACCCGGCGGGCCTTCAAGGCGATCAATGTGACCATCCCGTATAAGCGGCTGGTCATGGGATCCTGCTCCTACATCGACCCGCGCGCCAAGGCCATCGGGGCCGTGAACACGGTCGTGAACCGGAACGGCCTGCTCTACGGCTATAACACCGACTATCTCGGCTTTGCCTACCTGGCCGATGCCCACGGCGTGGAGTTCGCGGGCCGGACCGTTCTCATTCTGGGCACCGGCGGCACCCACAACACCACGAGCGCTGTGGCAAAAGATAAGGGCGCGGCCAGAGTGCTGACCGTCAGCCGGCATCCGGACCCCGAAAAGGGCGAGCTTTCCTATGCGGAAGCCGTCCACAGCGGGGCCGACATTGTCATCAACACCACCCCGGCGGGCATGTACCCGAACGTGGGGGTCTGTCATCTGGATGTGGCCGCGATGCCGGGGCTGGAAGCCGTCCTCGACGTGGTCTACAATCCGGACAAAACGGAACTGATCCTGCGTGCCGAGGAGGCGGGTGTGCCGGTGGCCGTGGGCGGCCTCGAAATGCTGGTGGCCCAGGCCGTGTATGCGGCGGAATACTTCCTGGACCGCAGGTTCGACGATGCCCCGGCCGAGATCCGCGCCATCACCGCCCAGCTCCGGAAAGAGCAGTTGAACGTGGCGCTCATCGGGATGCCCTCCTGCGGCAAAACGACCATCGGCCGTGCGCTGGCCGACCGGCTGGGCAAGCGGTTCGTGGACCTGGATGAGGAGATCGTCCGGGCCGCAGGCCGCAGCATCCCGGACCTCTTCGCCGCAGAGGGCGAGGACGGCTTCCGGGCACGGGAGGCCGAGCAGATCGCCCGCTTTGCCAGAGAGGGCCGTCAGGTGCTTTCCTGCGGGGGCGGAGTCGTCAAGCGGCCCGAAAACCTGCGGGCCCTGCGGCAGAACGGCGTGGTGCTCTTCATCGACCGCCCGCTGGACGCCCTGACCGTGGGCGGCGGGCGTCCGCTTTCCACCAGCGCCGAGGCGCTGAAGACCATGGAAGCCCAGCGCCGCCCGCTCTATCTGGCCGCAGCCGATGCGGTCATCCCGAACGAAACGACCGTTGCAGACGCCGTTGCGGCGGCACTGGAGGCATTGGATGCGATTTTTGTTCATTAACGGGCCAAACGTCAACATCGCCCGCTTCACCGAGCCCGGTGTGGAGGGCGAAGTGGACTACAACGGCCTGCTGGATTATCTGGACGTCTGCTGCCAGCAGATGGGCATTGAGCCGGATTTCTTCCAGTCCAACCACGAGGGCGATATCATTGATGAGATCCAGTCGGCCGCAGGCCGCGCCGACGGCATCATCCTCAATCCGGGCGGCTATGCCTATTACAGCGTGGCCATTCTGGAAGCGCTGCAGCTCTGCGGTGTGCCCGCCGTGGAGGTGCTCATGAGCGAACCCAGCGGCCGGGAGCCGTTCCGGAACACGGACGTCGTCTCGTTCGGCTGTCAGGGCCGCTTTGCGGGCGAGGGCATCGGCGGCTATCTCCACGCATGCAGTTATCTGGTGCAGCTGCTCCGGCTGGACGGCGGCGCACAATCGCACATGGTGCAATAAAGAAATCTCTCAGCAGTGGCTGAGAGGTTGACACGTTGATAAAAGGGAAAGGAATGCAAGAAGATGATCATTTCGACGAAAAAAGGCACCCCGAAGGAAGAACTGGAAAAGATCGTGGACCGCTTTGAGAAGCAGGGCCTCGATGTCACCCTGATCACCGGCAAGGACTACAACGTCTTCGGTCTGGTGGGCGACACCACCAAGATCGACGAGCGCGATGTGCTCGCCAACCCCTGGATCGACAACGTGACCCGTGTGTCGGCCCCGTATAAGCGCGCCAACCGCCTGTTCCACCCCGCCGACTCGGTCATCGACTGCGGCGGCGTCCGGATCGGCGGCCGGGAGAAGATCGCCGTCATGGCCGGCCCGTGCAGCATCGAGAGCGAGGAGCAGGCCCTGCGCATTGCCCAGAGCGTCAAGGCCGGCGGTGCTGCCCTCTTCCGTGGCGGTGCCTACAAGCCCCGCACCTCTCCCTACTCCTTCCAGGGTCTGGAGACCGAGGGCATCCTCGACATGGTCAAGGCCCGCGAGGCCACCGGCCTGCCCATCGTCTCCGAGCTGATGAGCGAAGACCGCATCCCGGAGTTTGAAGAGTATGTCGATGTCGTGCAGATCGGTGCCCGCAACATGCAGAACTTCCAGCTGCTCAAGGCGGTGGGCAAGATGCACAAGCCGGTCCTGCTCAAGCGCGGCCTGTGCAACACCATCGAGGAGTGGATCATGAGCGCCGAGTACATCATGGCCGGCGGCAACGAGCAGGTCATCCTCTGCGAGCGCGGCATCCGCACGTTTGAAAAGTATACCCGCAACACGCTGGACCTTTCCGCCGTGCCCATCATCCACGAAAAGACCCATCTGCCCGTCATCGTGGACCCCAGCCACGCCACCGGCAAGGCCAACCTCGTGGAGCCGATGATGATCGCTGCGGTGGCCGCCGGTGCCGACGGCCTGGAAGTGGAGGTCCACTACGACCCCCGCCACGCATGGAGCGACGGTGCCCAGTGCCTGACCCCGGACGGCTTTGCTCAGGCCATGGCCAAGTGCCGTCAGGTCGCATGGGCCATCGGGCGGGAGATGTGACCCTCTCAGGCCCCAGCTCTCCCGCAGGGAGAGCGTTTGGCAGAACGGGCAGAAGGAGGGCTGCAAATGCAGATCACGATCCAACCAGACAGAAACATTGACGGAGTCATTATGGCCCCGCCCAGCAAGAGCATGGCGCACCGGGCCGTGCTCTGTGCGGCGCTGGCAAAGGGCACCTCGCACATCCGGAATCTGGAGTTCAGCAAGGATATCGCCGCCACCCTCGCGGCGGCGGGCCAGCTCTGCGCCCGCGTCACCACCGGCGGGAACGATGCGGTAGTGGAGGGACTGGGCCGCTTTCTGCCCGTGGAAGCCCCGGTGGACTGCTGCGAGAGCGGCAGCACTCTGCGCTTCCTCATCCCGCTGGCCAGCCTCACCGGTCAGGAAGTGATCTTTGTTGGCCGCGGGCGGCTGATGGAGCGGCCCCAGTCGGTGTATGAAGCGCTGTACCGGGAGCAGGGCCTCCGCTTTGCGCAGAGCCCTTCCGGCCTGACCGTGGAAGGGGCGCTCTCCAGCGGGGACTATACGCTGGCGGGCAATGTGTCCAGCCAGTTCATCAGCGGGCTGCTGTTCGCCCTGCCGCTGCTGGGCGGCACCAGCACCCTTCACCTGCTCCCGCCGGTGGAGAGCCGCAGCTACATCGACATGACCCGGTCCGTTCAGGCGGCGTTCGGCGTCACGAGCCGGTGGGTGGACGAAACGACGCTGGAGATCCCCGGCGGGCAGGCATACCGCCCCTGTGACTACACCGTCGAGGGCGATTACAGCCAGGCGGCCTTCCCGGCGGTGCTGGGGGCTGTCACCGGCGGCGTCACGCTGACCGGCCTGGCCGAACCGACCTTGCAGGGCGACGCGGCCATTCTGGACATCCTGCGCCGGTGCGGGGCCGACTTCTCCCGCACCGAACAGGGCATCGTCTTCCGGAAAGCGCCGCTCCACGGCACGGACATCGACCTGGCCGACTGCCCCGACCTCGGCCCGGTGCTGATGGTGCTGGGCCTGTTCTGCGAGGGGCAGACGGTCATCCGGAACGCGGAACGCCTCCGCATCAAGGAGAGCGACCGCATCGAGGCCATGGAAACAGAGCTGCGCAAATGCGGCGGGGTGCTGTCCAGCGCGGGCGGCACCATCACCATCGAGGGCTGTGCCGGGGCGCTCCATGCGCCGGACGGCGTCCTCTCCGGCCACAACGACCACCGGGTCGTCATGAGCCTGTCGGTGCTGGCACTGGCAGCGGGGCTGCGGCTGCCCATCGACGGCACCGAGGCCATCACGAAGAGCTGGCCGAATTTCTTTACAGCCATCAAGCCATTGGGCGCGGAGGTAGAAGATGTTGGATAAAACGAAACGTTATCTCGTGGTGGGCCTCGGCCTGCTGGGCGGCAAATATGCGCTGGAACTCTCCAAAGCCGGGTTCCATGTGGACGGCATCAACCGCAGCGAGGGCCACTTGCAGTTCGCGCTCGACCATGGCTACATCGAGCGGGGCAAAACCCACGATTTTGAAGACCTTGTCCGGGAGGCCGACCACATCATCTTCGGCCTCTACCCCACAGCCCTCATCGAGTGGTTCCGGACGTACGGCCCGCTCCTCAAGCCCGGCTGCATCTTCACGGATGTGTCCGGCGTCAAGACCGGCCTGGTGGAGCCGGTGCAGGCCCTCTGCCCGGCGGGGGTCGAGTTCATCGCCAGCCACCCGATGGCAGGCCGCGAGACTTCCAGCGTGGAACACGCCGCCGAGGTGAATTTTGCCCCGGCGAACTTCATCATCACCCCGACCGGGAAGAATACCCCGGAGGCCATCGCCTGGGTCCGAGAGCTGGCCGAGGTGCTGGGCTTCAAACACATCTGCACCCTGACCGTGCAGGAGCATGACCGGATGGTCGGCTATGTCAGCCAGCTGTGCCATGCCATCGCCGTCAGCCTGATGTGCGCCAACGACAACACCTCGCTGTGCGAGTACACGGGCGACTCCTTCCGGGATCTGACCCGCATCGCACGCATCAACGACAAAATGTGGGCAGAACTGTTCCTCTGGAACAGGGACAACCTCATCTCGGAGATCGACCAGTTCGACGCCGCGCTCGGCACACTGCGCAGTGCGCTGGCGGCGGGCGACCGCGAAAAGCTCGAAGAGATGTTCCGCCTTTCCACCCGGCGCCGTGCGGCGTTCGACAAGAAGCTCCCCGAATGAGGTGAACCTATGCCCAAGCAGGAAGGCCAGAAATCCAAGCTGTTGGCGCTTTTGCGCATCTTTGAGACACAGACCGACGAAAACCACCTGCTGAACGTGCCCCAGCTGGTGGAGCTGCTGGAACAGCAGGGCATCCTCTGCGAGCGCAAGAGCGTGTACAGCGACATCGACGCGCTGAACGCACTGGGGTACGACATCCAGCTCCGGCGGGGCCGGGGCGGCGGCTATTTTCTGGCCAGCCGCACCTTTGACCTGGCCGAGCTGAAGCTGCTGGTGGACGCCGTGCAGGCCAGCCGGGTGGTGTCCAGCGCCACGAGCCGCCGCCTGATCCGGAAGCTGGAAAAGCTCTGCTCCAATTACGAGGGCGGCCAGCTGCAGCGTCAGGTCTACGTGGACGGCCGCCCCAAGACCGACAGCAGGAGCCTGCTGTACAGCATCGACGCACTGCACGAGGCCATCAACACCGGCCGGATGGTGGAGTTCCACTACAAAAAAGTGGGCCGGCCCGAAAAGCGGGTCATCAGCCCATGGCAGATGGCGTGGGAGAACGGCTGCTATTACCTCATCGCCTATCAGGACGAAAAGGAGCCGGTGGGCATCCGCCACTACCGGGTGGACCGGATGTCCGGCGTCCGGGTGCTGGAGCTGCCCCGCCGCGGCCGGGAGCAGTTTGCTGATTTCGATCTGCCCACCTACCTGCGCAAGCACTTCAGCATGTACGGCGGCCCCGAACGGCGCGTGACCCTGCGCTGCACAGCCGACCTCGAAAGCGCCATGCGGGAGCGGTTCGGCGCTTCGCCGACCTTCCTGCCGGAGGAGGACGGGCGCTTCCACTTTGATGTGCCCATCTGTGTCAGCGAACCGTTCTACGGCTGGGTGGCGGGCTTTGGCGGCAAGGTGGAAGTCCTTGCGCCCGAAGACGTTCGCACCGGGATGCGGGCGCTGGCCGAACAGCTGGCGGAAGAGCATCGCTGAACAAGAAAAAACGGACCGTTTCAGCGGTCCGTTTTTTGCGTGGTTCTGCAATTATTCGTCCAGTTCCAGATCGCTCGGCAGGAGCACATCCAGCGCGGCGGCGGGTTCGGCGACGAGGCGGCGGCTCTGGTGGAAGATGGCCTTTTCGAGGGTGTTGCGGGCCAGACGGCCGTTGCCGGCGGTGCGGGCGTCGTCGGCCTGACGGCGGGCGTAGTAGTTCCGCAGCGGCTCTTCGCAGGCCTCCGAGAGGGTGTAGCCCTTGTTTTTTGCAAGGACGTGGGTAATCTGCAGCAGCTCGTCGGCGGTGTAGTCCGGGAACTCGATCTTGTTGGGGAAGCGGCTGGCCAGACCGCTGTTGGCGGTGAGGAAGGTCTCCATCTCTCTGGTGTATCCGGCCAGAATGACCACGAGCTCGTCGCGGTGGTCTTCCATCCCTTTGACAAGGGTATCAATGGCTTCGAGGCCGAAGCTGTCCTGCTCGCCGCGGTAGAGGCTGTAAGCCTCGTCGATGAAGAGGACGCCGCCGAGGGCGCTCTCAATGACGCTGTTGGTCAGCGGTGCGGTGTGGCCGGTGTAGCGGCCCACGAGATCGCCGCGGCCCACCTCCACCAGCTGCCCGCCCTTGAGCGCCCCGATGGCCTTGAGGTACTTTGCCACCAGCCGGGCGATGGTGGTCTT
>ERZ791773.820-NODE-820-length-10196-cov-5.320580_pt1 | contig 10196 bp, 8 predicted proteins | sample MGYA00509948_ERZ791773 | MGnify/ENA primary metagenome ERZ791773 (study PRJEB30046, sample SAMN00791987) | human gut metagenome | study: EMG produced TPA metagenomics assembly of the A metagenome-wide association study of gut microbiota in type 2... | reverse complement strand
AAAATGAATCGAGTGTTCGTGACCTTCCACTCGTAAAACAAAACTAAAGGAGAATTGAATATGAACAAACAGCGTAACCAATCAACAACTGGCCGCATTACCCAGGGAGCAGCCATTGCGGCTGTCTATGTGGCTCTGACCATGATCGTAGCACCGATCGCATTCGGCCCGGTCCAGTTCCGGATTTCTGAGGCACTTTGTGTGCTTCCGTACTTTTTGCCGAGCGCGGTACCAGGCGTGACCATCGGATGTTTCCTCGCCAATTTGCTCTGCGGAGCAGCACCTCTTGACGTAGTATTCGGCAGTCTGGCAACTCTGATCGGAGCAGTCGGATCTTACTATCTTGGAAAGAAGAGCAAATGGCTGGTATGTGTTCCGCCGATTCTTGCCAACACCATCATCATTCCGTGGGTACTGCGCTACGCGTACGGCTCTACAGATCTGATCCCGTATGCCATGGTGACTGTAGGAATCGGAGAGATTCTGGCCATTGGCGTGCTGGGTAACATTTTGCTGCTGGCACTGGAGCGAAGTCACAGAGCGGTATTTGCGCAGTAAATATATTGCTATTTTCTACAGCATTTCCATGTAAGCCAGGAGCTGGTCTAACAGTCCAAGTCCGATCCAGATCAGGATCAGCAGGACTACGGCTCCCGCAATCAAAAATACGAGTTTGTAAAACAGGCAGGCCCGGGCGAATTCTTTTCGTGCCGGGTCTTCTTCATACCTAGCTTTATGAAAAAGATAGAACCAGCCTACGATTGGCATGTTCATGCACATGAAGGTGTAAAACCAGGAGCGGACAGATGGCGTCCACCAGCGCTCACGTAAAGAGCGGCTGGTGCGGCGCTTTTTACGTGCCGGTTTGCCGGACTCCCAGGCAGCTTCATCCTGGAGTGTTTTGCCGGAAACGGGATTCTTTGCGGATGCATCCGGTCCTTCCGTATCTGGCAGAGTCAGCCGGGGAAGAACCGCGGTTTCCTGATCTGCGCGTTTTTCCAGCGCTGCCTGAATCTTTGCGGTGTCCACCGGAACTTCCTCTGTGTCCGGTATATGTGAACCGGTCACATCCTGCGTAAATTCCAGGTCCTGATCTTCTGATTCTGAATGAAGCTCTTTCATTTAGTTGTTCCCTCCTGTTGTTGGTGCTGAGGGTGCCGGCTGTGAAGAGGCACCGGGAGCAGATCCCGGACCGGCCTCCGGTGCTGGGGATGGCTGGGAAGTCCAGGTGTTCCAGCTTCGTTTTGCCTGGTTTAAGTAGCTTCGTAAGGATTGCTGCTCCAGGCCAATCTGCTGCTGGTCGGCCGCCTGGGATGCCGCTTTGGCTTCTTCTTCTGCCTGTTTTGCGGCCTGCCATTCACTTTCGGTCGGCAGGGTGGCAATGCGGTCGATGGCTTTCTGGAGTCGTTCTTTGTAGGAAGCAGCTTCCTCGTAGGTCTCAACCAGGGAAAGCTTGTTGATGGCGTTCTGCACCAGGCTCTCCGCATCGGAGGACTGGTATTCCAGATTTTCCACATCACGCAGGGCACTTAAGAAGGTGTTCTTGCGGGTCTGGATCTCCTGATTCTTTCTCGCCGTGATGGCATCTTCCTCCGCCTTTTTCTGGGCTTCCGCTTTTTCCTTTGCTTTCTGTGCTTCATACAGCGTAATGGTATCCTGCATCTCGCTGATGATCGGAGCGAATTCCTCGTTGCGTTTTGTCATGCGCTCCAGAAGTTCGGTACGCTTGTCACTGCCGTCCATCAGGTTCAGCTTGGAGATGATGCTCTGGTACTGTTCTTTTACCCAATAGGTGTCCTCTACGGTTTCAATAGTCTTATCTTCAAATGCCGTTACCGCAGTTTCCAGATCTTCTTCCAGCTTGCGCTGCTCTTTATCATGGAGGCTCTGCTCGGCGCGCTCATGCAGGGTGGCGCTGAACAGATCGGTGATGCCGCTCTTGGAGTCGGTAGTCATTTCTACGGTAGCTGGCTGTTCCCAGTCTAATGGTTCTTTGCCCTCATGGATCTGGTCCATAACCTGCTTCCAGATCTTTCCGGCATAGGTTTTTCCGTAAATGCCCGGCATAGCCCGCGGGGTATCGTATCCCACCCAGATTGCGGTGGTGTAGTAGCGGGTGTAGCCGCAGAACCAGGTGTCTTTGCTGCTGTTGGTGGTACCGGTTTTTCCGGCTGCCGGCATATCATTTTCCAGAGCCAGGCCGTAGCCGGTTCCGTAGGATTCGGTGAGGGTTCCCTTTAAAATGTCGGTGAGCATGTAAGCGGAATCCTGCTGGTAAACCACCTGGGAATGCGCTTTTAAGTTTTTGGTCAGCTCGCCGTTATGTTCATGATCGATCCTGCGGATACAGGTCTGGTCATTGTATACACCGCCGTTTGCCAGGGTGCTGTAGGCTTTTGCCATATCCACCACCCGGACGCCGTTGGTGAAGCCGCCGATACTTAAGGACGGCACGCTGTTGTCAATGTAGGTAAGCTTCTGGAACTCCATCTCGCCCAGGTAATTTAAGCCATAGTCCACGCCGATGTCGGTGAGAATCTGCCATGCCACAGTGTTTAAACTGCGGTTTAAGGCCTCGCGGACAGAAACATTGCCGTAGTAGGAGCCGCCGCTGTTGGAGGGGCCGTTCTCCCACTTGTGGTCATTGACCAGGCGGGCCGGATAGTATTCGCCGGTATCGAAGGCTGGCGCATAGTCAATCAGGGGCTTGATGGTACTTCCCGGCTGTCTCGCGCTTAAGTAAGCACGGTTGTAGACATCTTCCGTTCCACGTCCGCCGACCACAGCGACCACGCTGTTTGTCATGTTGTCCACGATCACACCGGCACCCTGCAGGGCGTATTTTCCGTTATCCTGAAGCTCTGTATACGGAGACAGAACATTGTCAAGCTGGGACTGCAATGCAGTCTGCAGATCCTGGTCCAGGGTCGTGTAAATGCGGTAGCCACCCGCGCGGATATCATCGGCCTTCTCGGTATAGGTGGCCTGGTAGTTTTCCATATAAGTGTCGTAATCGGATTTGTCTTTGAAGATGTACTGGAATTGAAAGTTGTCCAGCTTCATGAGCGCCAGGGCAGCGCAGTGGATGGCATAGCTGCTCATGTAGTTCTCGTTGCTGCCCTCGCCCTCTTCCTGAACGATGCTTAAGGGCTGGCTGATGGCACTTTCGTAGGCATCTTCGGAGAGATAACCCACCTCAAGCATGCTGTGCAGCACATCATTTCGTTTCTTTAAAGAGGCTTCCGGGTTGCGGACGGGGTTGTAGGCGGTGGGGCTGTTGCTGATGCCGACCAAAACAGCGGCCTCGTAGGATTCCAGGTCGCTGGCATCCTTGCCGAAGTAGTAGCGGCTGGCAGCTTCCACGCCATAGCAGTGGTTGCCGTAGAAATTGGTGTTGCAGTAAAACTCCATGATATCTGCCTTGGAATACTTTTTCTCAATCTCCGGTGCCAGCAGGATTTCCACGATTTTACGGGTGAAGCTCTGCTCCTGGGTCAGGTAGGTGTTCTTTACCACCTGCTGGGTGATGGTGCTTCCTCCCTGGGTGATTTCGCCGCGGTTTTTGATGAGGGCGAGGCCTGCGCGGAAGGTAGCAATCCAGTCAACACCGGTATGGGATTTGAAACGCCGGTCCTCCTGGGCAATATAAGCATTCTGCAGATTCATGCTGATCTGGCTGATGGGGACATATTCGTAATGTCCGGCATTGATCAGTCCGATCAGCTGGTCATTCTTATCGTATATTTCCGTGTCGGACAGCATGTGGAAGTCCTGGCGCTGCATCTGCGCCAGCTTATCATAGGCAACTTCCCGGCAGTGGTCCAGCTCCGGACGCACCTTGGCGTAGATGAGCAGACCAATGAGAACGCACAGGATCAGTCCACATGTCAGAAGATGCAGAATGGACTGAAACAGCCATCTGAGGATTCCGAACAGGCTGACAAAAAAGCTGGAAAAGGCACGCATAAGCGAATGTGGTGTAGGATTAGATTTCATTGTAAAATAGCGCAGGATACCCTGACCTCTTAAGGCGTGGGAGAAATGCGCCCGTCGTCAGACGGCTCTCCTTTCGTTCCTTTTTTCTTCCCAATTATATTACAATTTGCGTGGAAAGACTAGAAAAACATTGACTTTTCATGGAAAAGGAAGTAAAAAGGAAAAGAATATGAAGCAGCATATTATATAAGAAGAGTATGAACATTAGAAAAGGATGGAAACCAGTATGTATCAGATAGATTTTAAGAAACCCATTGCTATTCATTTTATTGGAATCGGCGGCATCAGCATGAGCGGCCTGGCAGAGATTCTGATGCGGGAGGGCTTTCGCGTCAGCGGTTCTGACTCCCATGAGAGTGAGCTGACTGACCATCTGGCAGCAGCCGGAGCGAAGGTTATGTACGGTCAGGCAGCAGCCAACATCACCGATGACATCGACCTGGTGGTCTACACTGCAGCCGTGCATACGGATAACCCGGAGTACGCTGAGGTGGTGCGCCGCGGCATTCCGATGATGACCCGTGCGGAGCTGTTAGGCCAGATCATGAAAAACTACGGTGAGGCGATTGCCATCTCCGGAACCCACGGAAAGACCACAACTACCTCCATGGTGACAGAGATCCTTCTGGCAGCGGAGAAAGATCCGACCATCTCTGTAGGCGGTATTTTGCATTCCATCGGCGGAAATATCCGAGTGGGTGGTCCGGAACTGTTTGTGACCGAGGCCTGTGAGTATACCAACAGCTTCCTTTCGTTCTTCCCAACCATGGAGATCATCTTAAATATAGAAGCAGATCATCTGGATTTCTTCAAGGACCTGGATGATATCCGCCATTCGTTCCGTCTCTTTGCGGAGAAGCTGGATGAAAAAGGACTTCTGATCATCAACCGTGATATTAAGAATTACGAGGAGATCAGCGGCGGTCTGCCATGCAGGGTGGTAACCTTCGGCCACAGCAAGGAGAGCGATTACAGCGCGGCAGACATTACATACGATGCCTTCGCGCGCCCGACCTTTACTCTTGTTGAACAGGGTAAGGCAGCCGGAACCATTACGCTGGGTGTGCCGGGTGAGCACAATGTATACAATGCGCTGGCAGCCATTGCCACCGCGAAAGCCCTGGGCATCCCGGATACAGCGATTGCGGATGGATTGCTTCATTTTACCGGAACTGACCGCCGTTTCGAGAAAAAGGGTGAGTTAAACGGCATCACCATCATTGATGATTACGCGCATCATCCGCAGGAAATTGCCGCTACCTTAAAGGCAGCGCACAATTATCCACACAAGAAGCTGTGGTGTGTATTCCAGCCCCACACCTATACCCGCACCAAAGCGTTCCTGGATGAGTTTGCCGAGGCACTTTCCGCAGCCGATGCAGTTGTTCTTGCTGATATCTACGCGGCGAGAGAAACGGATACTCTGGGCATCAGCTCCGCGGATATTGCTTCCTGCATTGAAAAACTGGGCACGGAAGTCCATTATTTCCCAACGTTTGAGGAAATTGAAGCATTTCTTTTAAAAAATTGTTCCACCGGTGATCTGTTGATAACTATGGGTGCCGGAGATATTGTAAAAGTTGGGGAAAAGCTCCTGAATAAATAGTTATCCACATTATCCACATAGTTTTCCACTTTTTATGTAAAGGGACTATGTGGATTTTTTAATTTACATAAGAAGAAATCTAAAAATTAAAAAAACCACGGTTTTATCTACAATTCGACACGTTTCGAGTGTTTTGGGCGGACAGGAAAAATGTTTATATCCACATTATCCACATTATCCACAATCAATTCTGTGGATAAACTCGCCTATTTCTTTTTGAAATTGGATGTGGTACACTGTTAACAGACAGGAAAGGTGAGATTTTTATGAGTTTTACATATCATTTCCAGGTGGACGCAACCCTGGTTTCCAACGAATTTATTGACCGTTATCTGGCGGAAGCCAACGGGGAGTATGTGAAGGTGTATCTCTATCTGCTCCGCCATAAAGATGAGTCCGTGAGCCTTGAAAGAATAGCGGACGGCCTGAATCATACGGAGGCAGATATCCGCCGGGCAGTTCTTTACTGGGAGAAGCTGGGGGTCTTAAGCACAGACGGCCTTCTGGCACAGCAGCCGGCAGCGGGGATGAGCGCCGGCCAGGGGAAGCAGGACGCGAAGCCGGGAACACTTCCAAAGCAGACGGCGGTCACAGAGCAGGCAGCGGCAGCAGCTTTGGCGGCAGAGACAAAAGGCCCTCGGCCGGTATACAGCCAGGATCAGGTGAACCGTCTGCAGGGAGACGGGGAGTTCTCAGAGCTTCTTTACATAGCACAGCGCTATTTGAACAAGATCTTTACTCAGCGGGAACTGGAGGTGTTTGCCTATCTTTATGATGGACTGCACATGTCGGCTGAGCTTCTCGAATACGTGGTGGAGCACTGTGTACAGGGAGGTCATACCAGCATCCGTTACATAGAGACGGTTGCCATCAGCTGGCATGAAAAGGGGTTTGCTACGGTGGAGCAGGCCAAGGCCTATGCCAGCGGCTTTACCAAAAACTCGTTTTCCGTCATGCGGGCATTTGGTCTGACCGGAAGAAATCCGGGCGAGACGGAGCGGGAGATGATCGAGCGCTGGTTTGGAGAGTATGGATTTACAAAAGAGGTGGTGTTAGAGGCCTGCAACCGTACCATGGAAGCCACCCACAATCCAAGCTTCCGCTATGCGGACCGGATCCTTTCTGAGTGGAGGAAAGCGGGAGTGCACAGCCTGAATGATATTTCGGTGCTGGATGAACAGTATAAAGGTCAGAAAAATCAGAAAAACCAGAAAACCAGCCGCCAGGCAAACAACCAGTTCCTGAATTTTGAACAGAGAAATACCGACTATGATTCCCTGGTATTGAATCAGGTAAAGGACTGGATCGGAGAACAGTAAGGAGAGCAGATTATGGCACTGAGCAATTCCCAGTACAACGCAGTTATGCGCGGGTATGAAGAACGGCAGCGGCTGCAGCGCCGGGCCATGGAGGCACGGACTCAGGAGATATACCAAAAAATACCGCAGATCCAGGAACTGGACTGCCAGATCAGTACCCGGGCGGCAGACTGCGCCAGACGGGTGCTGGGCGGAGACACGAAGGCCAGGGAACACCTGAAGGAAGATCTGGCAGATTTAAAAGAGCAGAAGCTGACCCTCTTAAAGGCAGCCGGATATCCGGCAGATTACATGGAGCTTCGTTATGACTGTCCGGACTGTCAGGACACCGGCTATGTGAACGGAAAACGGTGTCACTGTTTTGAACGGCAGCGCCTGAACATTCTCTACGCCCAGTCCAACATTGAGGCAGTTTTAAAAGAGGAGAATTTTGACCATCTCCGCTTTGATTTTTACGATGATACCGAGAAGGTTCCGCAGCTTGGCATGACGGAGCGGGCCTATATGGAGGTTGTGGTGCGGCAGTGCCGGGAATTTGCGCAGCAGTATCCGGACAAGGGAAACAGTATCCTCTTTACCGGAGGTACAGGTGTGGGAAAGACCTTTCTCACCAACTGCATCGCCAAGGCACTGATTGACCGGTGCATTTCCGTCATCTATCTGTCCTCAAACGAGCTGTTTGAGATTTTTTCCAAATACAAATTCGGACGGGACGGTGAGGAAGATGTGGAGGAGAGTTACCGCTACATTTTAGACTGCGATATGCTCATCATCGATGACCTGGGAACGGAGCTGAACAATTCCTTTGTTTCCTCCCAGCTTTTCTATTGTATCAATGAGCGCATCGGCAGAAAAAAGGGCACCATCATTTCCACAAATCTGTCCATGGGTATGTTAAAGGACACCTACTCAGACCGCGTTACATCCCGGATAATGAGCAATTACCGTGTCATCCCGCTTTACGGAGCGGATATCCGCATGAAAAAACGGGCGGCAAGATTGTGAAAAACATATCATCCCTTATAAAAGCAGGGATTGGCTTGACTTAACTGAGGCATAATGATATAAAAGAAGCGATGCGGCGGCATTCGGGATACCGGAGGCTCCGCCAGACCATAAAAATAAACAATACACATTGCATGGAGGAAAAGATGATTTACGAAGAGAAGACCATTGAGACCATTCCGGTAGGACCATTAGGACTGATCCCGTTAAAGAGCTGCGCAACCCTGGGTGCAAAGGTAAACGACTGGCTGGTCGAGTGGAGAAAGGAACGCGAGAGTGAGCACAAATCCACCATCGCGTTTGCAGGCTATCAGAGAGATTCTTATATTATTGAGGCCAAGACCCCGCGTTTCGGTTCCGGCGAAGGCAAGGGAACCATTGAGTCTTCCATTCGTGGTGACGATCTTTACATCATGGTAGATGTGTGTAACTATAATCTGACCTACTCTCTGTGCGGCATGACCAACCATATGTCTCCGGATGATCATTTCCAGGACTTAAAGCGTGTCATCGCGGCAGCAGCCGGTAAGGCGCGCCGTATCAACGTCATCATGCCGTTCCTCTATGAGAGCCGTCAGCACAAGCGTTCCGGCCGTGAGTCCTTAGACTGCGCCCTGGCACTGCAGGAGCTGACCAATATGGGCGTGGAGAACATCATCACCTTCGATGCTCACGACCCGCGTGTACAGAACGCGATTCCGTTAAAGGGATTTGAGACCGTGCAGCCGATCTACCAGTTCATCAAGCACCTGTTAAAGAACGAGACCGAGCTTCAGATCGACAGTGACCACATGATGGTCATCAGCCCGGATGAGGGCGGTATGGGCCGTGCTGTTTATTTCGCAAACGTACTGGGCCTGGATATGGGTATGTTCTACAAGCGCCGCGATTACACCAAGATCGTAAACGGCCGCAACCCGATCGTGGCTCACGAGTTCCTGGGTTCCAGCGTAGAGGGCAAGGACGTGATCATCGTGGACGATATGATCTCCTCCGGTGAAAGCATGCTGGATGTCGCAAAAGAGTTAAAGCGCAGAAAAGCAAGAAAGGTATTTATCTGCGCAACCTTTGGCCTCTTCACCAACGGACTGGCTAAATTTGATGAGTATTATGAGAATGGCCTGATCGACCGGATCCTGACCACCAACGTGGTATACCAGACTCCAGAGCTGTTATCCAGACCGTATTACATTGACGTAGATATGAGTAAGTACATTGCCCTGATCATCGACAACTTAAATCACGATGATTCCTTAAGCGAGCTGTTAAGCCCGACCAAGCGCATTAACAAGCTCCTGGACAAGTACCGCAATAAATAAGGTGGTTATTTCATGAGTGAAGACAGAATAAACAAAGACCCGCTTCTGGGCGGACTTGACGGCATGCGTGCCAGACAGACATGGGAAGGTGCGCCAGAAAAGATGAATGCCGGCGGAGACGGACAGGCTGCGTCAGAGACGGAACCTGTGCCGGAGGATTCCGCGCAGGCACCGGAAGCCTTCTCAGCCGAAGAAGTGCAGACTGCTGAGGAAGAGGCGAGAAGGATCGCGCAGGAGCTGCACCGGGAGGCGGTAAAGACCGGGAACACGGAAAAAGAAATCGAAGTACCGCGCACAGAATCGTCAGAGCGCAGAAAGAAAAAAGCGCATGAGGAAGACGAAAAAGAGAAAAAGCAGGGTGGGCTGGGAAAAGAAATCTTTGAGTGGGTCAAGATTATTGTGTCTGCAGCACTCATTGCGTTTGTACTGAATACCTTTATCATTGCCAACAGTGAGGTGCCGAGCGGTTCCATGGAAAATACCATCATGACGGGAGACCGCGTGATCGGGTCCAGACTTTCCTATCGCTTCGAAGATCCAAAACGCGGTGATATTGCCATTTTCCGCTTCCCGGACAATGAAAAGATTTATTATGTAAAGCGTATCATTGGTCTGCCGGGTGAAACCGTGGATATTGTGGACGGAAAAGTATACATTAACGGTTCTGACGAGCCGTTAGACGAGCCATACATCCGTGAACCTATGATTCCGGAAGCCCCTATGCACTTTGAGGTACCGGAGAATAGCTACTTCATGATGGGCGACAACCGGAACTACTCCATGGATGCCCGCCGCTGGGAGAATACCTATGTAAAGCGTGAGAAGATCATCGCAAAGGTACTGTTCCGCTACTTCCCGAAACCGGGAATCCTGAAATAAAAATATAGAGACAGAATCCACTACAGGTCCGAAGCCGGTAATCCCGGCATACCGCTGCGCAAAATATGGGTA
>ERZ791773.817-NODE-817-length-10237-cov-3.271361_pt1 | contig 10237 bp, 13 predicted proteins | sample MGYA00509948_ERZ791773 | MGnify/ENA primary metagenome ERZ791773 (study PRJEB30046, sample SAMN00791987) | human gut metagenome | study: EMG produced TPA metagenomics assembly of the A metagenome-wide association study of gut microbiota in type 2... | reverse complement strand
TTGCCTGATTCCGATTTTTGCTTTTCTTTTGTCTCCTGTATTACATATTCAGTCGGGCAACCGCAATTTGGACAAGCCGCTGCCTTGTCAGAAAATTCTTTTCCACATTCCGTACACGTTATAAGAGCCATGCCTTATACCTCCTGCGTATGATATTTTTATTCTACCATACGCAGGACAATTTGCAACTTAATATGAAATACCTAACTGCCTACCCGTTTGCTTTCTATAGCTTTTCGCTCCAGCTTTCCAGGCATCTACAACATCACCCTTATCAATAACTGGCTTCGCCAAAAGCTGTTCAAGCAAATCGTTGTTACGCTTCAATTCTCGAAGAAGCTCGGTGTTTGCACTTTGCACGCCAATAGCAATTCCTTGCGTAATCTGTTCATTATTCGCTACAGCAGTCTGACCATTTGAGAACCTACCAACAAGTTCATTATGGTTTGCCATAAATAAGCCGTCCTCTGGGAATCCTCCGGTTGAAAATGTCGGTATATGTCCCAGATTGATTTTAGCTCCCCCAAACACCTCGACACCTGCAATATTTATGGGCTCAATATCAAAATCAAGTTTGCTATTCAACCATGTAGCAAAACGATTCCATATCTGCTTCACTGCATCAAACGCTGCATTAAATGCATCTTCGAATCCAGTTTTTACGCCAGACATGGCTGTTTTCCATTTTTCAGCTGTAAACCACGGAGTAACATTAGATGTCCACCAGCTATTAATATCCTGAGACCACTGTCCCACAGTTTCGTCCCATACGGATTTCATAGAAGTTTTCATTGTTGAATACAGTTCCACCCATCTTTGTTGTGTAAACCATGGTGCAATATAGCTGTTGTACCACTCGCTCAGAGATTCCGTCCACTCGCCAAAAGAAGATTTAAAGCCCTCTATGATTCCGCGCAAAATATTTTGGCCATATGGTTCCATATTTTTTGCTGGTGAATGAATTCCAAATATATTGCAAATTCCTGTGACAATGAAATTGAACAAATCAGCAATCGGCTCCAACAGCCAGGTTATTCCTGTTGATATTCCGCTTATAATACCAAGGACAATATTGGCACCAAACTCAACGAAATTATCTGCATTAAAGGCTCTCTCAAGCACCTGCTTTGTGTAATCCCACATCACCGAAGCCTGGTCCCAGTTGAACAGAGTTTCCCCTAATTTCTTCCAGAATTTTGTCACCCACTCACCTTTAACAATGAATGTATCTAGTGCAACTCCGATAGCCGCTCCGATAGCTGCGCCTATTGGGCCACCCCATGCAGCTCCAACTCCTGCACTTACAAGTAACAATAAGCTCTCTCCGATTGCATTTCCAACACTCTCACCGAAATGTTCTAAGATAAAATTATCAACGGCATCAATAATCGCATTTCCGATTACTGTTATAGGTGCATTTCCAATATCAAATCCGGCACAAGATGCAAGTATGAATTTCAAATTAAACAAAGATATCGGCAATCCTATCAGCGCATCAGAAAGAGTCCCTATTATTTTTTTTCTAGCTTCACTTTTTCTGGTCAAGAAAAAACCGCCAATCATAACAGCAATCGTATCCAACTCTAGCTTATCAAGAAGCACACCTGCAGAATCGAAAATCTTTTGCCAGGATATATTTTTTACCGCCGCTATAAGGGCAGCTTCCAGTCCATCAACCCATGTATTTAAAGTATCGGCTAAAAGCAAGAAATCGAATGTATTGAAAAATCCGTTTATACCGGCAGCGATGGAATTTCCAAACTCGGTCCACTCAAATGTCTCCCCGAAGGAATCCAGGAAATGCAATGCGGTATTCAGTGCACCGGCGACTGTCTCTCCTACCGCTTCAAAAAGCTCCGGAGAAATTAAGCCATTCAGGAAATTCGCCAAGCCAATGCCGAATTGATCTGCACCCTTATAAATCTTGTCCCAGTCAATGCCCTTTAAGGTCTTAGTCAGCACATCACCGATATACTCGCCCAGCTTATACAGGCTATCAATGGAGCTGGTGTACTTCTCCAACAGGCTGTCAGTCTCTACCCACTGACCACCAGAAGCAGCGGTACCGGCCCCGCCAGCTGCACCACCGCCGCCACCCCCAGAACCTCCGGAAGCATTGGAACTGGAAATGACATTCAGATAGTCAAAACTCTGGAGGTTATCAGCCATCTTTTTCGTGTTCTTCGCCGCGTCTCCGGTGCTGCCTGCCAGATCATCCGCACTGTCCGCAGCATCTGAGAAATCATCAGAGATACCGCCGCCGGACTCGTACTTCCAGCCGAAGATTGCACCAAGAGCATTTGATACCACCTCTGCAAACTGGATTACCTTCAGCATGACAGAGTTCAATGCACGAATGAACGGTTTGAACGCATTAATCAGAGATCCACCAACGATGGAGCCCAGAGTCTGGAATGCGCCTGACAGAAGAACTAACTGGTTATGCCAGGAATCACTTGTGCGAGCGAAGTCCCCCATGACCTGCTGGCTATTTGCCATGACATACTGATACCGCAACCACATTTTCTCAGCTGCACTCATGGACTTGATATTGGCATTCAGTCCATTATTAAGTGCCCACTGCTTCAATGTGGCCTGCGTGAGGTCAATACCATATTTACGCAGCGGCATAGTCTGGCCCGTAAATACTGCTTCCAGGCTCTTTGCAACGTCCTTCTGCTCTACGTTGTAGAAGGATGCCATATCGGCTGCCAGTTTGGTCAATTCGATGGACATGCCGGACATTTTCTTTTGTGAAAATCCCATTGCAACACCCATAGCCTGGTACCGGCTGGCTATATCCTTTGCAGTCAGCGCAGACATACCATACTGGCTCAGGGAAACTTTGGCAAAGTCCTCAATCGTTTTCTTCATGTTGCCGAAAGTTACATCCACAACGTTCTGAACCTCGGTCAGGTCAGAAGAAATGTCCATAGCCTTGCGGAACATTCCCATAGCACGGAACAGCATCCAGTAAGTCGCATAAACTCTACCGATAGCGGATGCAATGCCCTTGCTGGAAGTCTTTACCTTTTTGGAACTTCCAGAGAACAGGTTAAATCCCTGATTCATCGCAGAAGTGGCGCTGCCTACCCTGCTGCCGGCTCCGGCCAGATTGGCAAGCGCCGTAGTCATCTGGATCAGATTCTGGCTGACAACTGGAGCCTTAGACAAAGTAGTCATAAGCTGATTCAGTGCTACGCCTAGATTTTGGATATTTGGAATTGCATTTCCGGCAGCCTTGCCACCCAGTTTGGTAATGGACGATACCAGGTTTGCGAGACTGGTGGTATCAAAGTTCAGTTTGCCTATGCCGTTAAGGCCAGATACGAACTTAAGCAACTGCTCCTTAATTGGCTTAAGATTCGCCGCTGCCTGGGTAGCCTTCGTGCCGCCCAGCCTGGTAATTCCAGATATCAAATTGCCAAGGCCGGTAAAGTCAAAGGTCACGCTTCCTACGGAGTTCATGGTAAGGACGAAATCTCTGAGGTGCGCAGATATTTGCGGCAATAAAGCTACTGCCTGCGCTGCATTGGCACTTCCCAAGCGGCTCACAGAATTTACCATAGACACTAAACCATCGGCGTTAAAGGTAACCTGTCCAACGCTATTCATACTGGTGACAAAATCAGACAGGCTAGTTTTCAAGAATTCCAAATTCTGCGCGGCCTCAGTAATAGAAGCGCGGCCCAGTTTCGCCACAGATCCGGCCAAAGCATCGAAACTCTGGGAATCAAAATGCACCCGGTCAATTCCGGTCATACTGGAGACGAAATCTGCCATAGACCTTGAAACAGCAGAGATAGCTCCTGAATCCACCGCAGACAATTTATTAAGCCCAGTCGCAATACGTGTGAAATCGGCAGTTTTCGTGTTCTTATTGAAGTTTTGTACCGATGAAGTTATCTGGTTAAGTCCATTAGAAATGTTGGTAGCATTGGACATTTTTACACTGGTTATCGCAGACTGCAGCTGCAGCATTTTGTCGATAAACTTATCCAGTTTCGCATCGGCACTCTTTGTACTGGCATCAATTTGGACTTTTAACTCATCAATCACATCAGACATGACGTCCACCTTTCCCTGAACGCAAAAAGGGCGAGTGATCTAATATCACTCGCCCCTTGCGGTCATCGGTCCAACATCACTCGTCCTTTGCGTTTTTCAGTTTTATTTTAGTTTCAAGCGCTCCAGCAAAACCGATAAACTTCTGCAGTTCCCGCTCTTCTGCTGCCTTGCGCTCCGCTTCCGTAACTGGAAGAATCCGCACAGGTTTCTCCGGATAGGTTCCTTTCTGTCTCCGCTTTGTGAACGGCATCATGTTGCACACGGTAGCATCCATAGCAGCTGCTACTAGCTGACCCATGTACCACATGTCATTCATGCGTTCCTGACGCTGTCTGGCATAAGCCGTTTCAAAAGCCTTCAACTTCCTTGGATTCAGATGCCAGAACAGGTCATACGGAACACCTATTGACAAAGCGTAAGGAAGATACTCTTCATCAATTATTTTGCAGAAGTCGATTTCGCCTTGCTGTTTGCCCGGGTCTTCCCGGATTTGGACGGTACTGCCGGCTGAGTCTCCGCTACCATTGTTGCAGCCTGGTTCTCCAGCATCTTGTTCAGGCCGGTCAGTTTGAAAAAACCGTCATCCTGCATACACTCCTTAATCAAATCAAACATGCCCGGGAAGGTTGCAGATTCATCATGTGAATCCTTGAAATACTGCTTAAGCAGCTTTCCTGCCTCTGCCTCGTTCATGACAGCATTGTTTTCCATCAGTCCTGCATAAAACGCAGTAATGACGGTATCCGGCATTTCAGCATACATATCAGCCACACCGTCAATCAGCGCGGATGCACGGTCTGCCTTAGTCTCATCCTCAGCCCCAGTTAAACCGGATCGTCCCAGATAACTGCCGGATAACATCTTGAACATCTTATTGATAAGCTGTTTGTGCTTTGCCGCCTGGAAACTGAACTCCAGAACATACTCTTTATCACCGATATTTAAAGTCTTCATGAATATTTACCTCCCTTAAAAATTCTTACTCTGCGTCTGTCGGAGCAATAGCCTCAGCCCAACCAATCTCGCCGGTCGGAGTTACGTTTGCATCACCATCCCAGATAGCATCAACGTCAGCAGACGGGAAGCCTAACTTAGTTGGTGTGCAGGTAAAGAAAAAGCTCTTAGTAAGCTTCGGGTGATAGAACTCCATCCACATGCGCTTATTGGATGCTGATGCGGTCTCTACATCGCCACACAGCTTCTCCCACATATCCAGGAACACCTGAGACATACCAAAGGTGATAGCCAGCGCACCACCCATATCCTTTAAGCCCTCAACGTAGGTTTTCCACTCTGTCGCATTCAGAGAGGTGGAGTCATATGTAGACGGCTCAGGGTTGGTATTCGGAATAGACTTCGGATTCGGAATGTTGGTAAATGCAGTCGGCTTAGTGCCGGCGGTTTCCTCAATCGCATAGGCAACCTTAATACCAGCAGTACTTAAATCAATAGCTTTTGCTGCCATTATTTTGACCCTCCTTAAAAATGAGAAAAAAAATATGGCCCCGCCTAAAATGGCGGGGTCTCAGTTACCTTAAGTTTTTACAGCGAATCGCCCTCACAATAAGTTCTTCGGAACCTTGCAATCCAACGATACGCTTCTGTTGTACTCGCCCGATCAACTTCCACCGGGCCATAATTCATTGTAAATCCCATCTGCCGCATCAGCTCCGCAGTATGGAAAATCAACTGCTTTGCTGTACTGCTCGATTTGGAATCATATACCGTAATTTCAAATGATGCCTGAATTGCACACTGTTTATTCTGCAACGATGCGCTTGTGGTCGGCTCCCCAAGCGTTTTTATGTACAGATAGGGGAATGCCGGAGGCTTATCATTCTTCGTGGTGCCGCTGCCTTTCAAATGCTTTTTCATGGTCTCATCGTTCACCAGATTAGAATAGACTCTGGATGAGATATCAATCATCAGCCAAACACCTCCTTAGCGCATTCTCTTACTTTTTCACGGATAGCCACAGATGCGTTGTACATTGGCATGGTGGCCTTTGTGCCGTGTGTATAGTGCCACTTTTCATCCTCGCCCCAATAATACCAGCCATCCTCAAACGCATGAATCTGGCCTGGGAAAGTGCCGACTCCGTAGCCCATCTCACCGGCTTTTGGATTGGCATTGGCGTTGTAGTGAATACCAGCACCAAATTCAACGAGGAGCAACGTTGAAACAGTTCCGTAATCATTAGACTTTTTCTGCCCCGTAGCAATCAGCATTGCCTTACATCCAGCTTTTGACGGTTCCATATCAATGCGAACAGAAATGGTTTTGCCTAGCGGAGATTCCGCAATGCTACTCTCAGCAACCACAAGACCGGCTTCTGCCAGTTTCCGGCAGAGCAATTCTGCCTTTTTGGGAAGTTCCTGCTTGTAGGCTCTCAGCTGGTCAATGATACTCTGGATGCCTTTTTCAGACAGATCACCACGGATAATTTTCTTAGCCATAGCTTTTACTCCTCTACAGTGTCATATGTCCTTGCGAAGATATCCGGCTTGCATGGGTAAAATTCACCGGCAACACATTTGATGATATAATCTCCAATGTTAGCCAAATGCTCACCCTCTAAGGTCTTGATAATCAGGCCACCTTTTACAGCGAAATGATCTATACGAAAAGTTTTTTCAGATGAAGTCATGTACTCATCTTTCTTTTCGCCATTTGTGAGAAAGTCGAACATTTCTCTCTGGTTTTTGCCAGTCCACTGTATTGCTTCAATTTCAACTGGCTTCTTTCTGTACTTACTCATCTTCGCCCTCCGTCCGCTTCTTAATTGCAATCAGTAAAGAATTAAGACTTTTCGCTACCTTGACCACCTTGTAATCTGCTTCATTTATGAGCGTGCCATCAGCATCATATCGTGGTTCTTTATCCACAAACAGCCTAGAAAGTTCATCTATCGGCAAATCCATCTCACACGAAGAAATAGTCTTATCGTACTTCACATCAACACCGAACGGATCCGTAGATGCTTCAGATCGTGCCGGTGAAACATTGGCTTCAAAGCTGATAGGATCCTTATACTTCGTTGTAAAGTCACCAGTCAGAAGAGGCTCGCCTGTCACTGGATCCAGAACAAGATTGCCATCAAGGCCAGTCTCGTAAATCGGAATGTTGGCATCATACTGTTGATACCACAGCTCGACCTTATTTCTCTTCAAGCCCCTCATGCGCTCCCCTTTCTGGCAAAAGAAAAAGAGAGGATTGTCCTCTCTCTTACTTTACACCCGGTCCATGCTTCTGATCTTTGTCTTTATTGCCCTTTGCACTGGTTGGAGTAAACCCGGCTGCAACAGTACCGTCTACCGGATGATTACCGCCCTTCGGAATACCAACACCTGGGCCAGACTGCACGGTATGACCGCAATCATCAAGTTCTGCGTCAAAACCATGTTTTGCATTGTTGTGATGATCGTTAATGTCGCAATGTGCTGCGTCGTGCGGCTCACAGTCACGGTGCATCTTCTCAACTTCTACATTCATGTTCTCGCTCATAATTTTTTACCTTTCCCTTCCTTATTTAATGTCATTCTACGATCAGCCAGTCTTCCGCCAGCATATCTGATTGCGTTGCCAACCATCCGATCTGTACTCCTCTAGTACCCACAAACGCAATGGCCTTACTGCCAATAGCATCATGCTTGCACTGTACCGCATCACCAGTCGCAGACTTATAAGAAATATCTGTTGCAAGCTGAATGTACTGACCTTTTCCATTCCAGCCTTTCCGGGCAACCTTGTGTCCTTCTTTCATGTTCATGATTGCGCTGCCGAAATCCATCGGATCATCCATACACTCAAATGAATAATCCTCAATGTGAATTTTCACACTGTTCGCATGCACCAGATCATCATCATAAGTCCGATCGATATAGGCCATCTTATCTTCCACATTGCTGTTGGAAATAACCTCGATTTCGCCGCCCGGCATCCGAACCATCAGGGTAACACAAATTGCTTTATCTTTTACGGCTTCATAATCCGCAAACAGTCTTTCTTTTCTTGTCATGATAACCTCCTCTTTCCTCCCGTTTACAACGATCATGCGCTTGCCCACCACCATGTCTTGCGCATACCCTGCATCCGACCGGGAGGTTTAGCCGGACACGCACCGTCTTTTCTAACCGTCTGGAATCCCAAGCGGTTACAGCACCTTTACCATAGGTGTTATGTCGAAAAATATACTGTCTTCCGATTCATAGGCGCGGGAAATGGAGTTCTCACTATGGGAACTCTCCCCATCTGCGCCCTGTTTCGCCCAGTAGTAAACGGCAGCTTCGAATATCATACCTTGATACCGTTTCACTGCCGCTTCTTTCTGCTCATCCGTATAGCCGAATGGATACCGCTTCAAACAAACCTTTCGAATGGCCCGATTGATGAGAATGAGCAGAACCGGCTTGTCCGTTTCCGTCACCTCATCACCAAGATATTCCATGACTTCATCCAGAATCTCCGCTTCCACTAATCTCACCTCGCTTATCAACCTGCTTTTGAAACGATAGTTGCGCTGCCGACTTTCACAGCCTTATAGTTAGCATCACACTCAACAACGGTAATGACCTGTCCGTTTGTTGCGGTGATTTCAGATGTGCCGTCCCACGCAGTCCAAGTCTGCACGTTCTGACCTCCAGTTACAGCTGTAGCAGAAGAAGCAGCCTTGTACTTGTATGAATTAGTAGATGCTACCTTACTAGGAGCCACAGTTACCTTTGTTTTTCCACTTGCAGAACCCTCAACGGAGTTTACCGTCAGAGAGCCAAGGCCAACTCTAGCAATAACCATTCCGTACGGGTCCGGTAAAACCGGAATGAACATACCAGAAGCCTTAGTCCATTTAGCAACCGGATCCTGTGTTGCCCACATGGTTACGGTTACATACATTTTCTGCAGTGCCTCCTGGAATGCAGCATACTCAGCTTCCTCTGGAGTCGGGCCCCACAGGCCAGTACCAAGCTGATGATTCTGTCCAGTTACGGAAAAACTTACGACATCTTCATCAAAGTACCGGGAAGTCACGCGGCTGCCATTCGCTTTGATATACTGGAATCGTTCATCACAAGGCGCAAGATCCAGACCGAATTCCTCTTTCAGAGTGGATCGCAGGTCAGCCATAGTAACGTACTTGCCAACATTCATTCCGCCATAAATAGCAGTCTGCATAGCCTTGTTTTTGCGCATTCTCTGCACCTGGGTATCGAATGTAACCATGGTATTGAGAATTTTACCATTATCCTTGCCAAGCTTTACGGCTGACTGAATATCTCCAAAGATATCATGATCTGGGTCAGACCAATCACCAAAGACAATTTTCTGCTCAGTCGGAACGCCGAAGTCAACAGTCATATCAAGGTCATTCTCTTTGATCTTAATGAGGCCGCGACTCAGAGCATTGCCCTTCATGATAAGGCTTCTGGTAACAACATTCTCGGCCAGACGGCTCATATCATCAAATACCCATTTGATAAGACCATCATCCTCCGGGACACCGTTATTAATATACATCTGCAGCTGTTCGGACTGATTAATCTTCTCTTTAATGAACATTTTCTCAGTCAGAACCTTCTCAAATGTCGGTCTGGTGCCGATATGTGCCTCAGAATCCAGCGCATGCACAAATGCCGGAGTCGGCAGTGTCTGGCCCTGCATGAGTCTGTAATACTCTGCCTTAAAATGCTGAGCCTTAACATCCGGGAACAGCACATCCAGAACTGTCGGCCTTGCGACCGAAAAGTTCTGAGAGAACTGCAGTCTTTCATTTACATCAACAGCCTGTAAAACATCAAATGCCATTGTTTCTACACCTCCTTAAAATTCTGCATCCGGAGCATCAAGGAATACAAATCCCAGCTTCTCCAGTGCAGTCTTTGCATTACTGTCCAGCGCTACCTTTAAGCGGTTGGAATAAATCCTTCCACCGGTAATCACTGCTGCCGGACGTTTTTCATCGCAGGTCATATCCACGGTCTCAAAGATGATTCCTGTTGCTGTACCATCATTAGCCGGATATACCGCGCCACCATAAATCAGCTTTTTGTCATTGACCTGAGTAGCCATGCTCTGAGTTACTTCTGCGGTTTTCTGTACCAGACCAACCGCGGACTCTAAAAAATTCGGAAGGGTATAGCCCTTCTCAACGTTCATAAAAGCCATGCTCTAA
>ERZ791773.802-NODE-802-length-10363-cov-2.991560_pt1 | contig 10363 bp, 7 predicted proteins | sample MGYA00509948_ERZ791773 | MGnify/ENA primary metagenome ERZ791773 (study PRJEB30046, sample SAMN00791987) | human gut metagenome | study: EMG produced TPA metagenomics assembly of the A metagenome-wide association study of gut microbiota in type 2... | reverse complement strand
ATGTATTTAATGACTTTGAACTTGAAAAGTTTAGAAAAAATAAAAATAATAAGATAGTAAGCATACAGCGTTACAAAGGACTTGGTGAGATGGACGCGTCACAGCTCTGGGAAACGACACTTGATCCTGAGAGCAGACTGCTCGCACAGATAACGATAAGTGACAGCGTGGATGCGGACGATGCGACGACGACGCTTATGAGCAGTAATGTGCCGCCGAGACGGCAGTTTATAATGGAAGAAGCACAGTATGCAAATCTGGATATATAGTAATTTAAGGAGAATAAAATGAAAACAAAGGAACAACCAATTATTCAGCTTGATTTCTCTGAGGAGATGAGAAATTCATATAGAGATTATGCGATGAGTGTTATCATAGCGAGAGCACTTCCTGATGTCAGGGACGGTTTGAAACCTGTTCAGAGAAGGATTCTTTATGCTATGGATGAGCTAGGCCTTGCACCTGACAAGCCCCACAGAAAGAGTGCACGTATTGTCGGTGATACGATGGGTAAGTATCATCCTCACGGTGACAGCTCCATCTATGATGCACTTGTGCATATGACGGAGGAGTATTCGCTTTCACTGCCGCTTGTTGACGGACACGGAAATTTCGGTTCGATAGACGGTGACGGTGCGGCAGCTATGCGATACACTGAGGCAAGACTGTCAAAGACTGCGATGACGATGCTTGAAAATCTCGATAAAGGTCTTGTGCCGTTTGGACCAAACTTTGATGAGAGTGAAAAAGAGCCTCTCGTTCTTCCGGCAACCCTGCCAAATCTCCTCATAAACGGAACAACGGGAATTGCAGTCGGAATGGCAACCAATATGCCGCCGCACAATCCGGGCGAAGTTATAGACGGAGTTATCGCATATATGGATAATCCGGAGATTTCAACAAAAGGACTTATGAAATACATAAAAGGACCTGATTTTCCGACAGGTGCGGCGATAACAAACACGGATGATTTGTTTGATATATATGACACGGGCGAGGGAAAGATAAAACTTCGTGCAAAAGCCGAGATAGAAAACGGTACAAATGGAAGAAAAAATATAGTTGTAACCGAGATACCGTACACCGTCGCAGGAAACAAGACAAAACTTCTTGAAAATCTTGTGTCACTTTCAAAAGATAAGGTGTTTGATGAGATATACGATGTGCGTGACGAGTCATCAAAAGAGGGAATAAGGATAGTAGTAGAAGTTAAAAAAGACAGAAATGCAGAAAACCTCTTAAACGGACTTTACCAGAAAACAGCACTTGAAGACACATACGGCGTAAATATGCTTGCCGTAAAAGATAAGCAGCCTATAACATTTACATTAAAAGGACTTGTACAGGAATTTGTGGAATTTCAGGAAGAACTTTACACAAAAGAGTACGAGCATCTTTTAGAAAAAGCAAAAGCAAGACTTGAGATAGTGGCAGGTCTTATAAAAGCAACAGATGTGATAGACCTTATCATAGAGATACTTCGTGGAAGCAATTCCGTAAAACAGGCGAAAAACTGTCTTATAAACGGAGTTACGACCGATATAAAATTCAAGTCTCAGAAATCAGAAAAGGCAGCAGCAAAACTTGATTTTACAAAAAATCAGGCAGATGCGATACTTGCGATGCCTTTAAGTAAACTTATCGGACTTGAACTTTTAGCTTCATCAGGAAAACGATCAGCTTCTTTCAAATATAGAAGAATACAACAACATACTTGGAAATATAGCTGAATTGCACAAAGTAATAAAGAAAAGGCTTAAAAATTATAAAAAGCAGTTTGGCAGAGGAAGACGCACAATACTCACAAATATGGACGCAGGAAAATATGTTGAGGAAGTAAAAGAAGAAGACCTCTATGTACTTATCGACAGATTTGGTTATTGCAAATCGGTGGACGAGTCAAGTTATTCGAGAATATCGGCTGAATCATTAAACGAATATACGCACAAGCTACAGATAAGAAATACTGACAAACTCTGTGTATTCACGAAAAACGGATTTATGCATCAGATAAAAATGTCAGCGGTACCAAAAGGAAGAAACAGGGATAAGGGTGTGCTTATCCAGTCTTTATGCAAACTTGGAAATGACGAAGTGCTTATATATATAGCATTTGAAGACCTGTTTAACTCACAGCTTTTATTTGCTACAAAAAACGGACTTGTAAAACTTGTATCTGGAATAGAGTTTGAAACGATACGCTCAACTATAAATGCAACAAAGCTCGATGATGGAGACGAACTTATAGCAGTCAGACCGCTAAGTGATGAAGAATCCATCTCAGAAGACAGCAGTGTAGTCATAATAACCCACAAAGAAGCATCGCTGAGATTTCCGCTCTCACAGGTAAATGAACTGAAGAAAGCCAGCAAGGGAGTAAAGGGAATAACGATGGCAGCAGATGATTATGCGTGGTATGCGGAGGTTATCTCAAAAGAAACTGAGACGATTGAGCATGACGGAAAGAAATTTTCGGCAAAGAAGATAAAAATACGAAAAAGGAATGACAAGGCAGCGAGGTCGAAGATAAGGGAGTAAAATTTCTCCGGTTAGGGTATTGAAACCTAAATTGATTTTTGATACCATAAGGAGTGGTATATTTACTAACAAAGCAAAAGACCGGCTTTAAGAAAGGACGACACAACATGAAAAAGACACCATTTGTAACAAAAGAACAGATTGAAGAAATAGCAAAAACATACCCGACACCTTTTCACATCTACGATGAAAAGGGCATCAGAGAAAATGCACGCAGACTTAAAAAGGCATTCTCATGGAACAAAGGTTATCGTGAGTATTTTGCGGTAAAGGCAACTCCAAACCCATTTATTTTAAAACTTCTCCAGGAAGAGGGATGCGGTGTTGACTGTTCATCACTCACGGAGCTTATGATGTCAGAGGCTTGCGGCTTTAAGAATGATGATATAATGTTTTCATCAAATGTTACACCGGCAGTCGAGTACAAAAAAGCAAAAGAACTCGGTGCATATATAAACCTTGATGATATTACACATATAGATTTTCTTGACGAAGTTGCAGGAATCCCTGAGACTATCTGCTGTCGTTACAATCCAGGCGGAGTGTTTAAGATGGGAACAGACATAATGGACAACCCTGGAGATGCCAAGTATGGCATGACAAAAGAGCAGATGATAGAAGCTTTCAAGAGACTTAAATCAATGGGAGCAAAATATTTCGGAATACATTCATTCCTTGCCAGCAACACAGTAAGCAATGATTACTATCCTACACTTGCAGGAATCCTCTTTGAACTCGCTGTAGAGCTTAAAGAAAAGACAGGAGTTGAGATTAAGTTCATCAACCTCTCAGGTGGTGTCGGAATCCCTTACACAGAGGATAAAGAGCCAAACGATATAGCAATTATCGGTGAGGGTGTACACAAGAAATTTGATGAGATAATGGTACCGGCAGGCATGGGAGATGTGGCAATATTTACAGAGCTTGGGCGTTTCATGCTCGCACCATATGGCGGACTCGTAACAAAAGCAATCCATGAGAAACATATCTACAAAGAGTACATCGGAGTAGATGCTTGTGCAGTAAACCTTATGCGTCCTGCAATGTACGGTGCATATCACCACATCACGGTACTCGGCAAAGAAAATGAGCCATGCGACCACAAATATGATGTAACAGGTTCACTTTGCGAAAACAATGATAAATTTGCCATTGACCGTATGCTTCCAAAGATTGACATGGGAGATTATCTCTTTATACATGATGCAGGAGCACATGGATTTGCCATGGGTTACAACTACAACGGCAAATTAAAATCAGCAGAGCTTCTTCTTAAAGAGGACGGAAGTGTTCAGATGATAAGACGCGCTGAGACACCAAAGGATTACTTTGCAACATTTGATTTCTGCGACATACTCAAAGATGTTAAATATTAAAAAATAACAAAATATTATGCGATACAATATGCGGACTCAGGTATTGACAATTATTAAACTGTTGCGGATTTGTTCAAATTGCATAAAAAGAAAAAAAGACACCGGTAAAATTTGTCGGTGTCTTTTTGAATTATGTCTGAATACAGGTAAAGTTTTTTTTACTTAAGGTCGATAAATAGTATGAAAATGAAATTTACACATATTATCTGTGTTGAAAATACAGATAATATGTTGTGGAATCTTTAAATCACAAGTTTTGATTAGGTGGTGATAATATGAGGATAGATGCATTAAATCAGGTAAGTCAGTTATACCAGACGAGCAAACCTAAAAAAGTATTAAAGAACAAAGAAAACGATACATCAGACAAATTTGAAATATCGCAGTCAGCAAAGGATTACCAGACAGCAAAGGCAGCAGTAAAAACTTCTTCCGATATCAGGGAGGACAAAGTTGCTGAACTTAAAGAAGCTGTTACGAGTGGTGTTTACAATGTATCAGCGGCAGAAATTGCAGACAAGATGATAGGTAAATACTTCGATTCGATTTTTTAGAGTAAGCCGTTGGCAATGGATGCCCCGGTATGAAAAAAGAGGAAAAAGATTTGGCTAGTTTAATGGATGAACTCCTTGAGGTTTTATCAGAGGAGAGAGATATTTATGAAGAGCTTGCACCAATATCGGAGAAAAAAACGCAGGTGCTTATAAAAGAGGATTTAAAAGAGCTCAAAAAGATTACTGACAAAGAACAGTTACTTGTTGACAAAGTAAGTATTGTTGACAGGAAAAGGGAAAAAGTCATTCAGAATATAAGCGTTGTTTTAAATAAGGATTCAAAGGAATTGGATCTTGCCACACTTGGCAATATATTATGTAAGCAGCCGGATGAGCGTAAAAAGCTCAATATGCTTCATGACTCGCTGAGACAGGTTATGAACAGGCTGGTGATTGCCAATCAGAAAAATAAAGAACTTATAGAAAATTCCCTAGAAATGATAGAGTTCAATATGAACTATATTAAAAGCACAAGGATGTCGCCGGGAAATAACAATTATAATCGCAATGCCGCTACAAGCTACACAGATTCAAGCAGAGGCGGATTTGATGCAAAACAGTAGTTCTTACGGAGTATATTCTTAAAGATGCATGGTTTTAAAAACTATGCATTAGGAGTGTACAGCGTATAGCTATAAGCATCTGATAAGATTATGATTATACGGTGTACATTCTTTTTTTAATTTAAACTATAAAAGGTGCTCTCAAAATTCTTCGTTCAGAAGATACCGGGAGTGGATTAAAGAGTATGGAGGAAAAAGATGAGCTTATTCGCAAGTTTACAAAACGGGGTTTCCGGATTAAATGCTGCATCATCGGGTCTTAACACGACAGCACACAATCTTGCCAATACAAAGACAGCAGGATATACGAGGCAGCAGACAATCCAGAAGGATATGTATTATCAGACTTTCAAAGTATCAAATAATGGTGCTATGAAGATAGGAATGGGAACATATGTCGCAGATGTGCGTCAGATAAGAGATATGTTTCTTGATAAAGAGTACAGATTGCAGGTCAGCAGACAGACATTCTATGAAAAACAGGTTGAATGTGAGCAGGAAGTAGAGGACATCTTCGGTGAAAATGAGGGTGTAGAGTTTAGAAACTCTATGGAAAGTATGTGGGAAGCTATTCAGAACCTGTCAACAAATCCTGAAAGTGTAGTAAACAGACAGCTTTTTATAGCACAGTGCGAATCATTTATAGAAACAGCAAAAAATGCTTATACAGCCATTACAAAGTATCAAAGCGGATTGAATACGGAAGTGGCGAAACAGGTAAAAGAAGTAAATGATATAGCAGACAAGATAGCAGCATTAAATAAGACGATAGCTGAAAAGGAGGCATCCGGTGTTGAAAATGCCAATGATTACCGTGATCAGCGAAATCTTCTCATGGATGAACTTGCAAAATATACATACTATACCTACAACGAAGATATAGATGGCAAAGTTCAGATATATATAAACAATGCACCACTGGTTATAGAGACAAAGGCATTTCATATGAAAACGGAAAGTGCCACACAGACAGGTCTTTATAATGTTGTATGGGAAAGTAATGGTTTCGGAGATGTCTACAAGCAGGATGAAGCGTATTCGACAGCTAAAAAGACAGATACAGGTACACTTTACGGAATACTTACGGCAAGAGGAAATAAAAATGCAGTTTACAGTGATGTTCCACAGCAGCCCAATCCAAATGATAAAAAGTATCTGAATGCGGATGGTTCGTTCAATCAGACATTATATGATACAGATTATGGCAAATATAAAGACAAGGTTGAGCTTTACAACAACACTATAGGAAATTCAATACTTACACAGGCAGAAGCACAGTTTGACCTTCTTATAAATGGAGTTGTAACAATGTTAAATGATGTGTTCTGCCCAAATCTAAAGGATAAAAATGATGATGACAGGATTACGATAAAAAGTGCAGTTGAGGGTACAACAAAAGATGCAAACGGCAATGATATAACATTTAAGCTCGATACATCCAAAAAATATAAGCTGCTTGATGTCACGAACAGTCCGGTAGGAGCAGATGATGATGAAACTATCGGAACAGAGCTGTTTGTCAGAACAGGTATGTCAAGATATACAAAGATAACTCTTGACCATCAGGTTTATTCCGACAGCTGTGTAGATTCAGACGGAAATCCGCTGGGACTTGCAAAAGACAATGGCGATGGAACATATACATTATATGTTTACAATGAAGAAAATGTATCAATAGAACAAGACAAGACAGACGGCAAATATACATATAATTATCATGATGATAAAGACGGTTACACTGACAAGACAACAATGTACACTATCACAAATCTTCAGATAAATCCTGACATACTTGCTGATTATTCGCTTTTGCCGGTAAAGGAAAATTCAACCGGAGGAGATTCAGGTGCATATGCACAGGATATATATCAGAAAATTCTCACGGCATGGAAGTCAGATTTTGCAGTGCTTGACCCCAATACCAAAACTTCATATACATTTGATGAATATTACAATGAAATGATAGGAAACTTTGGTACAAGAGGAAGTGTATGGCAGACGATAGTAGATAATCAGGAAAAAGAAGTACAACAGGATGAGGAAAAGCGTCAGCAGATAGCCGGTGTATCAACGGACGAAGAACTTACAAGCCTTTTGACATACCAGCACGCATACAACGCAGCGTCGAGATATATAAATGTAGTAAATCAGATGCTTGAACATCTGCTTGAAAGACTCGGATAAAACATATAAATGTACTGTCAGTATCTTCTAAGAACGAATCCATCTCAGGATTTTTCCTTTAGAAGCTGCCGGGAGTACATATAAATTCAGGGGAGGAAAATATATGGCATCAACATTTTTTGGATTAAACATAGCTGTATCCGGAATGAACACATACAATGCCGTGTTAAATACAACAGCACACAACATATCCAATACTAAGACAAAAGGATATTCAAAGCAGGTGGTAAACCAGCAGGCAAAAAATGCATTGTCGCTCAGAACATCATTTGGAATGCAGGGTACCGGTGTTGAGGTTACTGAGATAGCAAATACAAGAGATTCTTATTATGACTATAAGTACAGAAAAAGTACAACAACATTTGGATATTATGATGCGGCAAAATATTATATGAGCAGCATAGAAGATTATTTATATGTAAAGGATGACAAGAGTGGGGGACTTTCAACATCGCTTGATTCATTCTTTAAATCACTTATAAATATGACGACTGATTCCACGGATACAACAAAGAGGGCAGAGGCAGCAGGTTATGCCGATTCACTTGGAGAGTATGCAAGGAAAATGTCAATGAATCTTCAGACACTTCAGAATGACATAAATACTGAGATAAGTTCTACGGTTAAGCAGATAAACGCATATGCAGAGCAGTTAGCTTCACTTACAAAGCAGATAAATTCGCTTGAAGTGTACGGAGGACAGGCAAACGATCTGCGCGACCAGAGAGCGAGGATACTTGATGAACTTTCGGCACTTGCCGATGTAGAAGTCACGGAAAAAGTTCCTGAGACAGGAAGCGGACTTCATCAGTACATAGTAGCACTCGGAGGTAATATCCTTGTAGACACATATTCATATAAAACAATATCTGTTGAAACATCTGCGACAAAAGACAATCAGTGTGATATTCAGGGACTCTACGGACTTAAATGGAGTGACGGTCAGACATTTAATATAAGAAGTACGATACTTGGAGGAAAACTTCAGGCATTATTTGAGATAAGAGATGGAAACAATGGTGAAAACTTTAATGCAAAGCTTACTGACAATGGCAACGGAACTTGCGTAGGCAAGGATGCAAAAGGAAAATCGACCATCACATTATCAGCAGAGTCGATAACGGGAGCTAACAACTGCGATCTTGCAAAACTCAGCATACCGGAGTCCAATGCCTGCCTTACGATAGGAGGCATAGATTATAAATATGATTCATTTGAAGTATCAGTGGCATTGGATGGAACATACACATACACATTTACATTGTCAGAAAATCTTGATGCAACATCAACTACTAACATAGAAAAAGCTTATAAAAAAGGTGATTCGGCATCAATAGGCGATTCGGTAGATTTCAGAGGAATACCTTATTATATGTCACAGCTCAATGAGTTTATAAGAACATTTTCGGCGAATGTAAATCAGCTTCAAAATGCAGGATATGATATGAACAATGACCATGGTGTAGATTTGTTTGTAGGACTTGACAGCAAGACAAACAAGCAGATGGATATGATTGAACTTATCAGAAACACAAAAGATGGTTATTACTATCTCAATGGAAGCAAAGTATTTTCGTTCTCAGGAAATATAGATGACTCTGCAGACCCGACGAAAATAACAGCAGGGGCAGATAAAAATGATGCAACACTTATAGATTACCTTAAAAATAATGAATATACGATAAAAAAGGATTCAGAAGAAGTTGTAAGCAAAAACGGCATAAAAGGAAAAATATACACACTTGTCAATAAAGACGGTGATGATACAGAGACAATATTTATACCGGATGATGCAAAAAACATATTCTCATTCAGCTCGTCTTCAACAGAGGATGCAAACGGAGATGTTCATTCATCATATTATGGAATTACGGCGGCACGCTTTCAGGCAAACAAGAATGTTGTAAAAGACGGAAGACTTATGGCAGCAGCTAAATATCCGCAGGAAAAAACCGGTTTATCAGAATCAGGAAACCTTGACAGACTTGTTGCATTGCAAAACGATCAGAATATATTTAAGCAGGGAACACCGACGGCATTCCTTCAGATAATGACTGCAACGATAGGTGTAGATTCTAGTAAAGTTGTCGCAGCAGCAACGAACTCAGAAAATATACAGAAATCCATTGAAAACAGAAGACTTTCTGTGATGGGTGTAGACGAAGATGAAGAAGCACAAAACCTTGTTATCACGCAGAACCTGTTAAATGCACAGTACAGGGTTATTTCAGTTATGAATGAGGTGCTCGACAAGCTGATAAATCAGACTGGAGTATAAAACACCAAACCTGACGGTTTGGTGTCAAATCGAGAAATGTTTAAAAGTATAAATTTAGCAGTTCAGTGTAAAAATGTCAGCCGATATTATAGGTGATAAAACAAGGGGGAATAACATGAGAGTTACAAATTCTATGATTTCAAATAGTGCTTCGGCACATATTACAAATGCGAAGAATAGTCTTTTAAAATATTCAGATCAGTACACAACACAGAAAAAGATACAGAGACCTTCTGATGATCCGACAGTTGCCGTTCGTTCTCTGAAACTTCGTACAACATATTCACAGCTTACACAGTATGCTGAGAAGAATGTTCAGGATTCCATGAGCTGGATGGACACAACAGAGACTGCGCTGGAAAATATATCAAAGAAGTTTGACAGTATGAAATCATATTTCAACCAGGGTGCAAATGATTATCTCAAGGCAGATGACAGAAAATCAGTATTGAAAACTTTACAGCAGTATGTAAAGTCAATCTTTGAGGATGAAGCAAACACGGACTATTCAGGAAGATATGTATTTACCGGATATCGTACTGACACATCTCTTTTATTTGAGGAAAATACTGACAAACTTTCATATCAGATAAAAGAAGATTTCTCATATGCTTCATTTGACAGTATCACGGTAGTAACAGGTGGTGCAAATTACAGTGATACAGTAACGGACGGTCAGACATATACAGATGCAACAGCAAAGACAAATAATGTATATCAGTTAAGACTTTCTTACGATAATTGCTCAAAAGATGCATTTAATCAAACAGGTTCAAACGGTACAGGCATAGCAATTTCATTTACATATAAAGATGCGGCGGGAAAGACACAGACAGAGGTTTATGCAGCAGCAGGATATAAAGGAACACC
>ERZ791773.800-NODE-800-length-10367-cov-2.528123_pt1 | contig 10367 bp, 5 predicted proteins | sample MGYA00509948_ERZ791773 | MGnify/ENA primary metagenome ERZ791773 (study PRJEB30046, sample SAMN00791987) | human gut metagenome | study: EMG produced TPA metagenomics assembly of the A metagenome-wide association study of gut microbiota in type 2... | reverse complement strand
CATCTCATCTTTCTATTAAGTCCCAATGCCAGAATAAGACTTATGACATTTACAACAATAGTTAAAACAACCGAATATTTTATTGTAAACAGATATGATTTTACAACTCTCGTATCAGACAATAAATCTTTAAAATTTCTAAGTCCTATAAAGTCATAACTTCCATATCCGCGATAATTAGTAAGTCCATAATAAAACCCTTTGATAAGTGGCAATGTATTAAAAGCAAAAAACAATACTAATATCGGCAGTAAAGCCGCAAGAAAAATTTTGTCATTTTTAGTCCATTTTGCACTCTTTTTCATAGTCTACCTCCTATTTTGATTCTTCCTTATATTTTTTAACCTTGTCGATTATGTCACGATTATATCTCACCCATTCAGTATCAAATTTATTAAGGAATGTTTTTAATGCATTATCACTCTTGTCAAGAAGATATGTCTGTATCATTGCTGCAACATCCATTTCTGCCGGATAATGATGATCCTGAAAATCTGCAACTTTTCCTTCCTCAATATATGTTTTCATATCAATAAGCTCTTTCGCAAGTGTAAAATCACCTTTCTTGCAAGGTACGGCACTCTGATCATCCATATATTCCTGAACATTTTCATCTTCAAGCAAAAATCTTAAAACCTCATATGCAGCATCTTTATTCTTGCATTCCTTCATAACACAAAACATTAGGTCATTTCCTGAATTAAGCAGATTATCATCCGTTTTGTCAGTTGCCGGAAATACAAATGAACCTATATTCATATCAGGATTTACTGATTTTATCTGAGGTATAGCATAACTTCCTATTGTGTACATTGCAGACTTGCCTCTTGCAAAAGCTGTACATGCGTCATTGTATCCATACGCAACAGGATTTTTCTGTGCATATTGTAAAAGTTCCTTTATTTTCGTTGCTGTTTCTGCATAAGCACCTGAATAAGTTGCTGTTCCACTATTTACCTGATATGCAAGATCTGAATCACACATACTTACTGCAAGAGCATTCCATGGTGCAAGGCATGTCCATGTATCTTTATAGCCTAAATAAATTGGCTGTTCTCCTGCTTTTTTAATCTTTTTACAGAGATTTATAAATTCCGTCCATGTTTTAGGAATCTCCCATCCATACTTCTTAAACATATCTTTGTTGTAAAGAATTCCTGCCGCATTTGCCATATAAGGTACTGCATAAGTTCCTTTCATCGGAATATATTCCAAATCTTTGTTTATGTTTAAATATGTTTCCTTGATATCGGATAATCCGTCAAAATCTGAAATATCCATCAGCATATCAGCATCAAGGAAATTTGAATAATTAACATCTCCACCAATTCCTATAATATCCGGAGTATCCTCCCTGATAAATCTTGTCTTCAATATTGTCATTGCATCATTTGGCGAATCGATCTTTAACTCGATATCATCATGCGAATCATTAAATTTCTTTTCAACTTTTTTAAAATAATTAGCAGCCTCCGGCTTATAATGCACCATCTCAATAACTGTCTTTCCTGACTTTTTGCTTTTCTGGCATCCCGTAAAATATGTTATGGATGCTACTGCCACCAACAAAAATGTCAGCATCACTTTTTTGTGCTTCATAAGATTATTCTCCTTCCTTTTACAACATATATGCACCAAAATACATTGCATATTGTCATATCCAAATCAAACTTTTATTTTTTCGTCCGATATATATCTTGTAAAGATATTATAACATCTCATAATGCTATATGATATAGTCTGCTTTTTGCAATTTTATACCAATATGCAACATCACATAGCTTATTTATATATCAGTTAGCATTATGGTATATTTTCAATATGTACCCAAAAAAGACAATTTTAATTTAAATTTTCACACTATAAAGAACGCACATTACTTAGAAACGAGGTATGACTATGAATGAAAATGAATTATACTTTTCTATTTTTCCAAACGAACGCTTTATAGATCTTGGACTTTACCAATTTGGTATGGAACAATGTTCTCCATCCCACTCATACGGTCCTGCAGCAAGAAATCATTTTTTATTTCACTATATAATTTCGGGAACAGGCACCTTATATGCCGATGATTCGACCGGCACTACCAAAACATACCATCTTAAAAGCGGCGAGGGATTTTTAATCTTTCCTAATCAGATAACAACATATATAGCTGACAAAGAACTTCCATGGGAATATGTGTGGATAGAATTTGACGGACTTCGTGCAAAAGAAGCTATGGATACGGCAGGATTTTCTTTAGACAGACCGATATTTCACACAAAAAAAAGAGATATGAGCCAAAAAATGGAAGAAGAACTCGTATATATAGCAACTCACTCTGATGAAACTATATTTAATATAATAGGTCATCTTTATCTGTTTCTTGATTATTTTATGCGTGCAACAGTATCAACTGTAGTAAAGGGCAGCACCAAACTTCAGGATTACTATATAAAAGAGGCAATAACTTACATAGAACAAAATTTTCAGAATGATATTTCCGTAGTTGACATTGCAAACAGACTCGGTATTAACAGAAGTTATTTTGGCAAAATCTTTAAACAGACATTAAAACAGACTCCACAAGAATTTCTAATAAATTACCGCATGATAAAGGCAACTGAATTATTGAGACTCACAAAAATGTCAATAGGAGATATAAGCAAAGCTGTCGGCTATGAAAACCAGCTTCATTTTTCGCGTGCATTTAAGAAGATATATAATATCTCACCAAGAGAATGGCGAAACATAAATGCAGTTAATAATATGTAGAATTTTATTTGATCAAAAATCGCACTAATCTTTTGGAATTGCTTAAAAAATAATAAGGGCTGTCACGCTAAGTTCTATTCATACAATATACAGATAAGAAATCTGTTATCATCAGCTACATTTGTATAGATTATACTTACTGTGACAGCCTCTTATTTAAGTCAAGCGGATATTCGCAATCCGCTCTGCTACTTGCTCATAACACTATTAGCTGCTACCGCAGCATATGTATCAGAAGGTGCTTGTACCCCTCCTGATACAAGCAAGTCCCCCCCCACTTATTGCTCTACGCAATATAAGTGGGGGACTTCCTTAATAATGTTAAATCTTTGCTTTCATTTTATAATCATCTCGTATTTTCAGACACTATGATTTTTACCTCTGCTTTAAAATACTACTACCGCTACTGAATTTGCAGGGAGTAATATCTCTGCTGTCTGATTATTTACGGCTGTCTGATATTTTACCGGAACGACATATTCTTTTTCTTTAGTATTCACATTTGCAACACCGGCAAGCTCCTTATCCGCCGTAAGCATTACAACTTCGGCACTCGCAACTTTTTTGTAAGCATCAAGTTTTACTGATACTTTCTTTGCAACATTATCTTTATTTACAAGTTTTGCATAGATATTCTTTTCATCTCTTGTTACGGAATTAAATACAACTCTGTTATATGCATTTAATTTATAGTCAAGGACTATGCTCTTATTTCCTGCCTCATCTGTATAATACATCTTAAGTCCCTTCGCATCTCCGCATCCGTAATTAACAGTAAATACATACTGTTTTCCGTCCTGAAGCGGTTCAAAATTGCACTCTCTCAAATTTCCTGCAAGCTCACTTGATGAGTAGTCGCCCATTCGGTAGCCCTCACTTCCGTCCTTAAAGACTCTTACACCGGTGAGATAACCGTGCATTGAAACAGCATACTCAACGACATTTTTATTCTTCTCTGATATATCCGTAAGACCTGCTCCCACAAACAATCCGCCGTTTCCTGATATTCTCTTTGCAGTTACATTTATCTTATAATCTGTCCAACTATCATCATATATATAAATTCCGTTTGCTGCTTTGTCAGTTGCCTTAAACAAAATTCCATCTGCCTGTTTTTCATAATTCTCCGAACCCGGTATCAGTGAAATTTTCTCATTAAGTTCATTTGCAAAATCCTGGCTGAACAATACACTTCCGTCTGCATTTGAGGTTATCTCAATTTTCTGTAAAAGCACATCAGCTTCAGTTACCGAAACTGACACTCCGCCATGCGGTATAAGCTGCTTCTTCTCGTCTTTGTCATACATCTTAAATGATGTGTCAACGGCACGGTCACCTATATACTTTGCAAACATCTGCTGAACATAATAGTTTGGTGTGTACCATACCGAATCATTGTCAAACCAGATAGCATCAGGTGTCCAGCGGTATGCTCCGTCAGAGAGCACCTTATTAAACAGTGGTGCTGTTGCCGCAAGTCTTACCACATCTGAGTTATTTTCAAAACCTGTCATGACCGCTGCCTCTGCAACCGCTCCGGCGAGTGTGTTTTTATCCGATGATGCATACTCACCGACAAATACTTTTGATGAATTATTGTCATCTATTGTTCCATCTGTATTGTATGCCCTGTAATAATAATCATATCTGTCTGCATTTTCATATAAATACGCATTTGAACGGTAATAATGCTCGTCAGCTACCGTCTCCATATAATGTTTCTGGTATTTATACCACTCGACTTCCTTATCAAAACTCTCGTTTCCGTCAGTAAATGCAATGACAGCTCCCTTATCCTTAAGATTACCGCTCAAATATCTCCATCCAAACTTATAGGCATCATCATCTGCCTGTGCACCTACCGTTGAAATGATAGTGAGGTCATAACCCGGATAATTCTTTTCCATATGCTCGTCAATAGCGTGTTTAAATTCTTCAAAACTTGCAAAAAATTCTTCGCCCCAGTTTTCATTTCCAACGCCTAAAAGGTGCATATCAAACGGCTTTTCATGTCCCATCTTCTTTCTTAAAGCAGCCCACTCATTATTTTTACAGTCGGTACTTATCGCAAAGTCGATAAGGTCTGTAAAGTTTTTAATATATTTCTCCTGAAGGCTTCCACCCGCCGGATTTGCATAATCAGAACGAGCCTGACAAAGCACTCCGCAAGCCATGACAGGAAGAGGTGATGCACCTAAGTCCTCGGCAAGCTGGAAATATTCCATATAACCGAGTCCCATTGTCATCATATATCCCCACACATTAAAGTTTTCTTTTCTGTATTCAATATCATCGACCGAATCTTTCCAGTCATATACATTTTCCCAGATAAATGAACCCTCTGAAATACATCCACCCGGAAATCTTAAGAATTTCGGATGAAGGTCACGCATGGCTTCAACAAGATCTCTCCTTAAACGATAATTCTTGTTGCCAATATAGTTTGCATGAGCTGTAGCACTTGTGCTCTCATCACCTGCTCCCCATACATTTTTAGGCATAAGAGAAACCATATCTATTGAAATCTCGCCCTCAAACGCAAGTCTTAACTGTGCATATCCTGTCTTTTTTGCAGTAAGGACAATCTTTTCATCCTCACCAAATTTCTTCCATGTGTCAGAAATTCCAGCAAGTTCTTTCTCGTCACTCACCAAAACATCATCCTCATCGACAAGAGCTATCTTTATCTTTGCCACATTGTCTGTACTCTTAGCCCATATAGAAAAATCATATTTCTCATCTTTTTTAAGATACATTGAGAGAGCCGCCGTCGTGTCACAGAAACCTCTGTTATAGAGCACCGCACCTGACTTTGCAATAACATAATACTCACTTGTATCAGGTTTTGTAATTCCGAGATGCTCATTTAAACCGCCCTCACACTTAGGTGTGACCTTATCTGTGTCACCAAACCAGAATGCGAGCGGTGTATGATTTCTTCCTGTCGATTTTCCGTTTTCCCCTGATGACGGGTCATATGTATTATATGTAAACGCTTCAAATGAACGGTTATTTACAAGTTCAGCGTATATACCGCCATCTGCCGCATTGTTTATATCCTCATAGAAAAGACCGTAGAGAGTATCACTTATCTTTACCTTTTCACGGTCGGCATGGATAGTGAGTTCATATGGAACTTCCGTCTTTGGAACAACAGTAACCATATATTCAATAGTCTTTTTCTCATCATCAAAAGAGAGCGTTGCACTAAGTTTCATATACTTAGCTTTCTCAAAATCCCCAACTTTTCCATCAGAGCTTAAAACAGCTTCATCCTCTGACTTCCATACGACATTTACCTTTCCTCCCATGTAAGATGTAGGAAGTTCTATATCCTCTGTTATTATCTTGTCAGGTGCAGTGAGATATTTTTCGCACACCATCTCAAGAATATCTTTCTTTGAAATGCTCTCACAAACAATATCTACTATATCACTCTCTGAAAGTGCAGAATCGTAAATTCTAAAATCTGAAAGTGCCACATTTGCATCCGGGTCTGCATCAAACTGTGAACGGCCGATAAAGTTATTTACATATTTTCCGTCCTCCTTAAGACTTGCAAACCACTCTCTGAGTCTTCTGTAGTTTCCGCTTGATGTCTGACTTATAAGACCGTCTGCTATAAGCTCACCGTCAACATATACCTGCGGACCTGCACTGCTGAGTGTTCCGTTCTTCGTGCCGTGAACAACAACTGCAACATGAATCCATGTGTGCTCCGCAAATCCTTTTCCCGGATCAGCTAAAAGGTCTGCCCCACTAAAACAGCTTGCCCTGAGATTTCTCGTAAGGAAGAAATAAGGTCCCATTGTAGAATGACCGAAATCAAAAAGTCTCTCCCACACATTCTCACCTTTAGAGAGATTCATCCAGAAAGAAATGCAAAGACCGTCATCATCAGAAACACCCTTAAGAATATTTTCAGGAAGTTTAATGTATGAATTAGCGACCTTTCCATCACCGCTGATAACAACAGCCTTTCTTCCGTCAACATCCTTTATGACGGGGGCATTATCCCCGGCAGGAGCGGCATCAAAACCATTCCCTGAACTATCTGCTCCAATATTTTTTTCATCATCAAATTTGTACCATGCTATCATAGTATGCTTCTCCTTTTTTTGTATTTTTATTTTTCAAAGCTATAGCACTATTTTACAATTTATTAAAATAATTTACAATATTATTTTCAAAAAAATTGTAAAAGTTCGTAACAGTTCAGCCAAAAAAAGATAAGTCAATAATACACGAGCTTGCTCGATGTATTATTGGCTTGTTTTTTTGGGCGGAATAGCCTTTCATTTATGAAATGAAGTAAACACAAGCTGCATAGCAGCGACTGACAGCTTGCTGGCAGGTTTACGAATGTAATAAATGAGAGGCTGAACTGTTACAAGTTTTTTCCATGCCACATTGCCTTTCATTTCCGTAATGAATAAACATAAGCTGCATTGCAGCGACTGACAGCTTGCTGGCAGGTTTATGAATGCAGAAAATGAAAGCTGAACTGTTACAAATTTTTTCCATGCCCCATAGCCTTTCATTTTTTATGCCTGAACAGCCACATTTTCCCTTACATTTTTCCTCAAAGACACCAATAACACTAAAAACAGCACAAGTATGAACCATATATTCTCCGTTCTGAACTTAATATCCATCCAGACACCATATTCCCTCAGATTAAATATTTTCAATATCTCAATGCCAAGCACTATACCGGCTACAATCCCCGAAAAGATAAACAGGACAAGCTGGTACCATATTATCTTTTTCACTCTGCCCTCTGACATTCCGAGTTTTCTTAGTACCACATATTCTTTTCTTCTCGACTGTATCATGTTTGCTGCAGCATTTACCCAGCCTATCCCTGCCATTACACTTAACATATAGAGTGTAAATCTCACTATAAAATATCTCTGTTTAAGAATTTTATGTGAAAATGCCATTATCTGTTCAAAACTTTGCCATCTGAGTGCCGTAAATTCCATTCGGGCATTTTGCAGGCTCATATCAAGTTTTTTTGTCATTTTATGTGCAAATATCTTCCATTCGCCCACAGCCATTTCTTTTGGAAATGATATGAATATTGTACTGTCTGTATCAATTATGACACTCGCCAAAGTGCTGTCAGGTATAACACCGACAACTGTTACAGTGGTCTTTACCCCCTTATAGCCCTCCCACATTTTATAATTAGTTCTCATTCTCTCATCATAATCTGTAAAATCTGCATCATCTGTGCTAAGTACCAGCTTATCGCCTACTTTTAACTTATAATCTTTAGCCGCTTTCCTGCTTATCAATATTGAATGTGCAAAATCTGATATACTGCTTTTCACAAGCCCTGATTTCTGCATATTTTTCAATGATGCAAAAGATGTTCCACCCGAAAAGAAAAACTGTTTCCCCGATGATTTTCTTGCCGTAATGCCTGTTGCCGCATCTATCTCTGACTGTAAAAATACATTTGTATCTACCTGTTTTTGAATTTTTTTGCACAAATTGTCAAGTTTTGAGTAATAATGAGACTGCTCATCCTGTATAAGCACATCATCGGTATATATGTTCTTATAATATATCTCATTATTTCTTCCTATCTCGTCCATCAAATCCTCACTGCAATATGTAAATACCGTTAGCATGATTATCGTAAATATCATAAGAAAATTTTCTTTCATTTTCGGAACAGCCATCTTATAGCTTATAAGCATATCAGATGGCAATACGGCAGATATAAAACGGTTTATAATTCCTTTTCCCGAATATGCCTTATTTGACGAGCCATCGTTTTTCATGGACTGGTATGGAAGTTTATTTATAAATGACTTTGAAAATAATGTAAGAAATATTTCTACTACGGCAAATACTGCTGCCATGATACCAAAAGCCAGCGAAATATCAACATTCCTCGCCTCAGCGACAAGGTCAAATTCATTACCGATAACACCAAACAGGATTTTTCCCGCTAACACCGAAAAAACAAATCCAAGTAAACATCCCACACCTGTAATATAGACACCCAGCAGTGAAAATATCATTTTTACCTGTCCTATACTTGCACCCATCGTCCGCATAACAGCCATATCCCTGCTGTATTTCTGCATAAATCTCCTGAATACGGCGGCTATAAACAACAGACTTATTATAATGACTATAACCGCAAGAATGTTCATAAAACTCGAATACACCTTTACATAGGACTGGTATTCCTTAGAATCCTCTATCATAGTTATGTCAAGTTTTTTATCTGCACTCTTTACAGCATTTTTAATATTGCTCATCTTTTTGCTGTGTTTTGTCTTTATCAGCATATATGATGAACTTATATCCTCATTCTTTATCCCGCTAAATGCTTTCTTTGTAATTACCGCAAAATAAATATTCTGGAAAGAAAAATTATCATCATAGATTATCTCTGACACGGTAAATTTTTTTGTTCCACAGTAAACCGCATCACCAACTTTAAGATTTTGGGAGTCGGCAAACTTCTGATTTATCACTATAAGATTGTCTTTTAAACGGCTGTAAAACTTATATCTCGCCCTGTTTAATCTCCCATTGTCAGTGCCTATAGTATAGATACTCACGGAATTTTTTTCTTTAAGAGCCGTTTTCATATCAATATAATCCCATATCCCTGTATTAAGTTCACTTATACAGTCAAGCCCTGAGACATTTTTCAATACCTTATCATCAATCCTTGAATAATCTTCATGGGCGGCTATTATATCGCAGTCTCCAAATGTCTCCCGCATATTTTGAAGATATGACTTTTTTGAATTTCTTGTAAGCTGAAACATCAAAATGAGCATTGCACTTACAAAAAACACACATACAATACATGAAGCAGTTAAAAATCTACTGTTTTTCAAAAAATCAAGGCTTATCCTGTTTAATTTTTTTATATCTTCTCTCTCCATTTTTCTCCCCCTCACGCCACAAGTCCTCTGAATATAGCGAGTATATTTGAAAAATTATCACTGCCTTCCTCATTTTTATATTCGTTCTTTATCTCGCCGTCATGTAGAAATATAACTCTGTCAGCGTATGTAGCAATAATCGGGTCATGTGTCACAACGATAAAACTCTGTTTTTCTTCCTTTTTTAACTGCATAAACAGCTCCATTATCTCAAGTGAAGTATTGTAGTCGAGATTTCCCGTCGGCTCATCCGCGAGAACTATATCCGGATGTGTCACCACCGCCCTTGCTATCGCAATCCTCTGCTGCTGCCCTCCCGAAAGCTGCGTAACACCGCTGTCAAGTTTATCATCAATCCCCACTCTCCTGACTATGCTTTCAACTGTATCTTTAACTTTCCTGTCACGACCCCCTTTAAGCACCAGCGGCAGTGAAACGTTTTCACGCACTGACAGGTCATTTAGCAGACTGAAATCCTGAAATATAAAACCAATATGTTTATTTCTTATCTCCGTGGCATGAGGTTCTTTGGAATACTGCTCTTCAAGTCTGCCGTTCAGATATATCTCGCCCTCATCCGGCACGAGAAGTGCACCTAAGATATTTAAAAGTGTGCTCTTGCCTGAGCCGCTTCCCCCCATGACCGCAAGTATCTCGCCCTTTTTTAGACAAAAAGAGACTCCCTTTAAA
>ERZ791773.797-NODE-797-length-10404-cov-2.334235_pt1 | contig 10404 bp, 9 predicted proteins | sample MGYA00509948_ERZ791773 | MGnify/ENA primary metagenome ERZ791773 (study PRJEB30046, sample SAMN00791987) | human gut metagenome | study: EMG produced TPA metagenomics assembly of the A metagenome-wide association study of gut microbiota in type 2... | reverse complement strand
AAGATGATTTGTATCACAGGAAGCAACGGAAAGACTACTACTACTTCTCTTATTTATCACATTTTTAAGAAAGCAGGATTAAACGTTGGACTGGCAGGAAATATCGGACAAAGTCTGGCTTATCAAGTTGCAGAATGTAATTATGACTATTATGTTATCGAACTAAGCAGTTTCCAGCTGGACAATATGTATAAGTTCCATGCTAATATTGCTGTCTTTGAATATCACCCCCGACCATCTGGACCGTTACGATTATAAAATGCAGAACTATGTGGATGCCAAGTTCCGTATTATCCAGAACCAGACAGACAATGATGCATTCATTTTCTGGAACGACGACCCAGTCATCCAAAAAGAATTGCATAAATATGGAATACACGGACACTACTATCCGTTTGCCGAAAAGAAAGAAGAAGGACTGGCTGCTTTCGTAGAACAAAATAAAGTCTACTTTACCAAGCCGATTGAGTTTAACATGGAACAAGAGGAACTTGCCCTGACAGGTACCCACAACTTGTTCAACTCAATGGCTGCCGGTATTTCAGCCAATATTGCTGGCATCCGAAAAGAATGTATCCGCGAAGCACTGAGTGATTTTAAAGGGGTTGAACACCGTCTGGAAAAAGTAACACGCGTACGTGGAGTAGATTATATCAACGACTCAAAAGCGACTAATGTCAACTCGTGCTGGTATGCACTCAACAGTATGAAAACTAAGACAGTGCTTATCTTAGGAGGCAAAGACAAAGGAAATGACTATAACGAAATAGCCGATCTGGTGAAAGAAAAATGCTCCGGATTAATATTCCTTGGACTCCACAACGAGAAACTACATGATTTCTTTGATGGATTTGGATTGCCTATCGCCGATGTACAAAGCATGAAAGATGCAGTAGATGCCGCATACCGTATGGCGAAAAAAGGAGAAACCGTACTTCTGAGTCCATGCTGCGCTAGCTTCGACTTATTCAAAAGTTATGAAGACCGTGGCGACCAGTTTAAAGAATGTGTGAGAAATTTATAATAAAATTATCCTGACAAAATGGATTTGCTAAAAAACTTATTCAAAGGCGACAAAGTAATATGGATTATTTTCCTATTACTTTGCCTTGTTTCTATCATTGAAGTATTCAGCGCCTCTAGTACACTGACTTACAAAAGCGGTGATCACTGGAGACCTATTACCATGCACATGATATTAATGGCGGTAGGAGCTATTGTAGTACTTATCGTCCACAATATTCCTTGCCGCTGGTTTAAAACATTCATTATACTATTGCCGATATCATGGCTATTACTGATTGCCGTGTTTATAATAGGAGCTTTGACTAATGGAGCAAAACGCTGGATAGATTTGGGATTTATTCAATTCCAGCCTTCTGAAGTAGCAAAAATGGCAACAATCATAACTGTTGCATTCATCTTGTCGAAAATGCAAGAGGAAAAACAAGCAAATCCAAAAGCTTTTAAATACATACTATGGGTTACGGGCATAACCTGTATACTTATCATTACCGAGAATCTTTCTACAGCCGTATTGTTATGTGGAAGCGTATTTCTCATGATGTATGTCGGACGAGTTCCTCTCCGGCAAATGGCTATGCTTGTGGGCATATGCGGTGGAGCTCTAATCTTTGCTTTATGCACAATTAAATATGTTCCTTCTGAAACATGGGATAAAATAGGTTTACATCGTATGGTAACCTGGCAAAGCCGTTTGGATAACCATTTTGACACGTCGACGGTTCCTCCTGAGAAATTCGATATCGACGGGGACGGACAGATTGCCCATGCCAATATAGCCATAGCAACAAGTAACATTCTAGGAAAAGGCCCAGGCAATAGTGTACAGCGCGATTTCCTTTCACAAGCTTTTTCAGATTTTATTTATGCCATCATCATAGAAGAATTGGGACTGATAGGCGGAGGCATCGTTGCCTTTCTGTACATATGGCTTTTAATGAGGATAGGAAAAATTGCGAGAAACTGCGACAAGTCATACTACTCCTTTTTAGTCATGGGCATCGGTTTACTTCTTGTAACACAGGCAATGTTTAATATGCTGGTGGCCGTCGGCATCATGCCGGTAACCGGACAACCTCTCCCTTTAATCAGTAAAGGAGGTACTTCCACGCTGGTCAACTGTGCATACATCGGCATCATATTAAGCATCAGCCGTCACGTAAATGAATTGAAGAAACAACAAGAGCAGGAAGAAGCAGAAAAGCAAAAACAAATACAAGAAGCTGCAGTTACATTGCTGCAAAATGCAGCTAATCTTGCAAAAGAACAAACATTAAATGAATCGCAGAATAAAGAGCAAAATGGAGAAATCTAAAAAAGAATAGAGCTTTTTATCCCTGTAATTTTGCAGCTACATAAAATAGAAACAGAATAATTATTTTTACAAGTTTATTCCTAACTTTGCAGGAAAATATAAAATTATGAAAGATAATTTGAGGATTATAATCAGCGGAGGAGGTACTGGAGGTCACATCTTTCCAGCAGTATCCATAGCCAATGCAATCAAGGAACAGCATCCCGATACGGAAATTCTGTTTGTTGGTGCAGAAGGGCGTATGGAAATGCAACGTGTGCCAGCCGCAGGATATAAAATAATAGGCTTACCTGTTGCCGGATTCGACAGAAAAAACTTATTGAAGAACTTTAGTGTTCTCATAAAACTGTTTCGCAGTCAGTTGAAAGCACGTCAAATTATCAAAGAGTTCAAACCACATGCCGCAGTAGGAGTTGGCGGATATGCCAGTGGTCCCACCCTTAAAATGGCAGGCATGATGGGTATCCCGACGCTGATTCAAGAACAAAATTCTTATGCAGGAGTAACCAACAAACTGCTTGCAAAGAAAGCATGCAAGATTTGTGTTGCTTATGAAGGTATGGAACGTTTTTTTGATAAAGAAAAAATCATCCTTACCGGTAATCCGGTACGGCAAGGGTTATTAAACAGTTCCATCGATCGTGAAAAAGCAATTCAATCGTTTGGATTAGATCCGCAGAAGAAAACAATATTAATTGTCGGAGGTAGTCTGGGTGCACGCACAATAAACAATTGTGTTATGCAAGGGTTGGAAAAGATTAAAAACTCCGGAGTTCAGTTTATCTGGCAAACCGGTAAGTTTTACATCAACGAAGCTAAAGCTACAGTAGCGAAAGCTGGAGAAATTCCGATGTTGCACACTACTGATTTCATATCAGACATGGCAGCGGCATATACCGCAGCCGATTTGGTTATCAGCCGTGCTGGAGCAGGATCGATTTCTGAGTTTTGCCTACTGCAAAAACCAGTCATACTCGTTCCCTCGCCGAATGTAGCCGAAGACCACCAGACTAAAAATGCACTTGCTTTAGTCAACAAAGGGGCAGCTCTATATGTTAAAGACTCAGAAGCTACACAAAAGCTCCTCGACCTGGCAATAGCAACTGTATCGCAGCCGGACACATTAAAAAATTTAAGTATGAACATAGCCAAGCTGGCGTTTAAGGATTCTGCAAATGTCATTGCAAACGAAGTCTATAAGCTAGCTGTAAAATATAAGAAAGAACATGAACGTTAATACACTGAAAGCTGTTTATTTCATCGGAGCAGGAGGTATAGGTATGAGTGCTCTGGTTCGCTACTTTTTATCAAAAGGTAAAAAGGTAGGCGGCTACGACCGTACACCAAGTGAACTGACCGAAACATTAATTAAAGAAGGAGCAGCTATTCATTATGAAGAAAACGTTTCACTCATTCCAGATGATTTTCTGAATCCGGAAACGACTTTGATTGTATATACTCCAGCAATTCCTGCTGACCACAAAGAGCTTAACTATTTTCGTGAACATGGATTTGAAATACAAAAACGTGCTCAAGTATTAGGTATGCTTACGCGTACTGAAAAAGGACTCTGTGTAGCGGGTACCCATGGAAAGACAACAACTTCCACAATGACCGCCTATCTGCTGGATCATTCTCATGTAGGATGTAATGCCTTTCTGGGAGGAATATCAAAGAATTATCACACAAATCTGTTGCTGTCCGATAAAAGCGACTTTGTTGTTATCGAAGCCGATGAATTCGACCGTTCATTCCATTGGCTGACTCCATATGCGACTGTTATCACTGCAACAGACTCAGATCATTTGGATATATACGGTACTCACGAAGCATATGTAGAAAGTTTTCAGAAATATACCTCTCTAATTCAGCCGGAAGGTTACCTTATCATAAAAAAAGGGATCGATCTCAACCCGGCTGTACAACCAGGAGTGACGGTATATACCTATTCCACAGAAGAAGGGGATTTCCATGCAGAAAACATCTGGATCGAAAACGGAGAAATTTATTTCGACTTCATTTCTCCATTGGGTAATATAGAAGGAATACAATTAGGAGTTCCTGTCTATGTCAATATCGAAAATGGAATAGCTGCAATGGCCTTGGCACAAATAGGAGGAGCTACAAATGAGGAGATCAAACAGGCGATGCCTGGTTTCCGGGGAGTAGACCGCCGATTTGACTTCAAGCTAAAAAATGACCGAATCGTGTTTATCAGTGACTATGCCCATCATCCGGCAGAAATCAAGCAAAGCATATCTTCTGTGCGAATGCTTTATCCTGATAAAAAGATAACAGCTGTTTTCCAGCCTCATCTATATACACGTACTCGCGATTTCTATAAAGATTTTGCAGACAGTTTGTCACTTCTCGACGAAGTTATCCTGCTTGATATTTATCCGGCACGCGAATTACCGATAGAAGGTGTAACCAGCAAATTAATTTATGATAACCTACGCCCTGATATCGAAAAAAGTATGTGTTCTAAAGAAAATTTACTGGAAGTCATAAAACACAAAAAGACTGATGTTCTTATAACATTAGGAGCCGGAGATATAGAAAACTATGTACCACAGATATACGAATTATTAAAAGACAAATGATAAAACGAATTTTCATACTCTGCACATTATTACTGGCAACAGCTTATTTAATATTAGCCGTTACCACATTTAATAGCAAGCCTGCCGACCAGGTTTGCAAGGGTATGGAATTGACTGTCAAAGATAGTATTGATTACGGCTTTGTTACGGATAAAGAAGTCAAAGAGATTCTGAAAAAAGGAAAGATATACCCTGAGGGCAAGCAACTCTCAAGCATAAATGTGCGCCAGCTGGAGGAACTTCTTTCCAGCCATCCCTTTATCGAAAATGCAGAGTGCTATCTTACATCAGGAGGCAAGGTGGCTATTGACATTTATCAAAGAGTTCCTGTCATGCGAGTCATGAGCAGCAACGGAGACAATTACTATTTAGATAATGCAGGAAAAATAATGACCGCAGCCGGGAAATCGGTTCATGTAGTTGTTGCAACCGGATTCATAGACCGCAAGTTTGCCCAAACAGAATTATACCCGTTGGGAAAATTCCTACAATCGGACAAATTCTGGGAATCACAAATTGAGCAAATCAATGTAACTCCCAAACAAGAACTGGAATTGGTTCCCCGAGTAGGTGAACATATACTCTTTTTAGGGAAACCTGGAAATTATAAAGAAAAATTCAGTAAATTGCGAACATTCTACCAAAGTGCGCTGAACCGGGTAGGATGGAACAAATACGAACGGATCAGCATTGAATTTAACAATCAGATTATTTGTACCAAAAAGGAGAAATAAGATATGGCAGCAACAGACTTTATAGCAGCAATAGAGCTGGGATCGGCAAAAATAACAGGTATTGCGGGAAAGAAGAATGCTGACGGAAGCATCCAGGTTCTTGCATATGCCAGCGAACGCTCATCCGATTGTATCAAGAAAGGAGCAATATACAATCTGGACAAAACGACGCAATGCCTCAGTGCAGTAATCTGTCAATTGGAAGAGACTTTACATGCATCTATAAAAAAAGTGTATGTGGGTATCGGAGGACAGTCGGTAAGAAGCATTCGACATACAGAAACAAAGCAACTGACAGAAGAAACTAAAATATCTCAGGCTCTCATCGATGCTATTATGGAAAGCAACCGTGAAATAACATTGATGGATCAGGAAATATTAGCTGTCGAACCTCAAGAATATAAACTGGGAAACAACCAGCTTACTACAGAACCGGTGGGTATTCAGACAGACCGCATCGAAGGAAACTTTCTGAATATTATTGCACGTAACTCACTAAAGAGCAACATACGTCAATGTTTCCGCCAAACCGGATATGAAGTTGCCGAATATTTACTTTCTCCATTGGCAACGGCCAACGCTGTACTCACCGGAAGTGAGAAACGTTCTGGCTGTGCCCTCGTAGATTTTGGTGCAGATACAACTACTGTATCGGTTTATAAAAACAACTTGCTTCGCCATCTGGCTGTCATACCTTTGGGAAGCAGCAATATAACAAAAGATATCTGTAGCCTGCAAATAGAAGAAGAAGATGCAGAGCAACTTAAGCTTCATTATGCTTGTGCCTACACAGAACCTAGTGAAAATGAAGATGAGTTGGGCAAAGAATACAGCATCGACGGAAAATGCAGCATCCGTGCTCATAAACTCGAAGACATCGTCGAAGCACGTGTCAAGGAAATACTGGAAAATGTATGGAATCAGATTATCCTATCAGAATATAGCGATAAATTGCTGGCCGGTGTCATACTGACAGGAGGAGCCTCCAAGTTGCCTAATCTGGACAAAGCTTTCTTCAATATCACAAAGATTGAGAAGATACGAATTGCACAAAATGGAGCTATCGAACTGAGAGGGGACATTAATATTCCGCAAGATGGAAGCTGTAATACATTGATTGGACTTCTGGCTGCAGGAAAAGACAACTGCTGTAAGATAGATCCACGCAAGGGACATCAGTTAGACTTTATCGACGACTTGCAAAAGAAAGAAGAAGAAGCTCGCCTGAAAGCTGAAGCAGAGCGTAAAGCAGCTGAAGAAAAAGCAGCCAAAGAAGCCGAGGCAGAACGTATCCGCCAATTGGAAGAAGCTAAGATACGTCAGGAGTTAGAACGGGCTCAGAAACGTCTGCACGATTGCGAAACGCTGATTACTGAAGCACACCGTCAGATGAATCGCAAGAAATACAAAGACGCACTTGCCAAGTTGGAACAGGCCCGCAGCCTGAACGTGCAGGAAAAGGATGAAGAAATAACATCCATGATAGCTGAAATAGAAAAACTTAAAGAGGATAATCCGTTTAAGCGACTGCTAAACGCTTTAAAAAACGGAGCAGACGAGATGATGAAAGATTAAATATTCACCGCATAAAGAAAAGGAAGAATTATGTCTGACGAAACAATTATGCCATTCGATTTCCAAAGTGGATCACCGAGTATCATTAAAGTAATCGGTGTAGGCGGTGGTGGCGGTAACGCAGTCAACCACATGTATAGAGAAGGAATCCACGATGTCACATTCGTGGTTTGCAATACAGATAATCAGGCACTCGACGAGTCGCCTGTACCTATAAAACTTCAATTGGGACGTGAAGGCCTTGGAGCGGGAAACCGACCGGAGCGAGCACGCGATGCAGCCAACGAAAGTTTGGAAGACGTAAAAAACATGCTGAATGATGGCTGTAAGATGGCTTTTATTACAGCAGGTATGGGAGGAGGAACCGGAACGGGTGCTGCTCCAATTATTGCTAAGACTGCCAAGGATATGGGAATCCTTACTGTCGGCATTGTTACCATTCCATTCCTTTTTGAAGGAAATAAAAAGATAGACCAGGCACTCGACGGTGTAGAAGAAATGAGTAAGCACGTCGATGCGTTGCTCGTTATCAATAACGAACGCCTGCGCGATGTGTATTCCGACCTGAGCGTAATGAATGCCTTCGGAAAAGCAGATGATACCCTTTCTGTTGCAGCCAAAAGTATTGCAGAAATCATTACAATACGTGGTAAAATCAACCTCGACTTCAATGATGTGAAAACAGTATTGAAAGATGGAGGTGTGGCTATTATGAGTACAGGATACGGATATGGAGAAGGAAGAGTTACCCAAGCCATTACTGATGCACTGCACTCACCATTACTGAACAACAACGATATCTTCAACTCCAAGAAAGTTCTTTTCAACATCTCATATAGCAGCAACAGCGACCTGATGATGGAAGAAATGAATGAGGTACACGAATTCATGAGCCGCTTCGGCAAAGATGTAGAAACGAAATGGGGATTGTACATCGACGACAATCTGGAAGATAAGGTGAAGTTTACCATCCTTGCAACCGGATTTGGCATCAAAGATGTGCCGGGAATGAACAACAAACTTTCTGCAGAAGAACAAAAACGTCAGGAAGAACTGGAGGAAGAAGAACAAAAGAAGGCCGAACGCCGTGATGATTTCTATCCGGGAAGTTATAAAAACAACCGGAAGAAAGGAAACTACAAAATCTATATCTTCACACAAGAAGATCTGGACAATGATGATATCATCAGCATGGTAGAAACAACTCCTACCTACAAGCGTTCAAAAGCTGTACTCGAAAGTATCCAGTCGAGAGCCGTTGCCGAAGAAAGCTCAACCCCTAAGCTGGACAATAGCGAGAATGGCTCTATGACCATCACTTTCTAAACAAGAAACGAACTACAATTTTATAACTATATTACTATGGATTTATTCGAACAAATCAGCAACGATATCAAAGAGGCAATGAAAGCCAAAGACAAGGTCAGACTGGAAACCTTGCGCAATGTCAAAAAGTGTTTCCTGGAAGCTAAAACAGCTCCGGGAGCAAATGATACACTGACCGATGAAGCTGCACTGAAAATTATGCAGAAGCTGGTAAAACAAGGAAAAGATTCTGCTGCCGTTTACGAAGGACAAGGCCGTGCAGATCTCGCAGAAGAAGAAATGGCTCAGGTACGTGTCATCGAAGCATACCTTCCCAAACAACTTTCAGCTGAAGAACTGGAAGCTAAATTGAAAGAAATCATTGCACGTGTTGGTGCAACTAGCGGAAAGGATATGGGAAAAGTTATGGGTGTTGCCAGCAAAGAACTGGCCGGACTTGCCGAAGGACGTGCTATTTCTGCAAAAGTAAAAGAATTGTTGCAGTAATTCTCCTCCATCCAGAAAAGTTAGACTAAACCTTATACAAGATACGGAACTTTCCATGAGAGTTCCGTATCTTTTTTTATTGCTTAGAAAACAAGGTGTTATGTCTTATATAGCGAAAGCAAATAAGTCAACGAAAAGGTCATAAAAAAGTGTTCTTTTTTTGTACAATTTTTCAAAAAAGATCTCGATGAATTTCCGAAAAATTCACGATGTTTTTCTAAAACTTCCTGTTATTTTATCCGAGTTACTTTCAGAGGCTATACATCTAAAACAATTCTTGCAAAACAGGAAGCGATTTCAACTCCGGAAAGTCAGGTAAATGTAAACGATAATATTCATTGATGATATCCAGACAACGATTCCGCTCCATCCGGTTCATAGCAAACAGATGCATTGTTTCATAATTCATACGCATCAGAGTACGTATATGAGAAGCCTCTTCCGGACGAACAAACATGCCATGATAAGGCTGAGAAGAAACAAAGCAAGCATTCAGCAAATCAAAATAGTCGCTGGAAGAATACTCTTCAACGTTGGGATAAAGCCCGAGAAAACGGGAAAGTCGCATTAAAAAGACCAAATGAAAATTGGCAAAACTGGTTTCACAAACATCCAGCCACTGTACAGAGTGAACCAGATAGGCAAATAAAGGAACATTGGTAGTTTCCTCCTTCAATGCACGATAAAGGAATTCTGCCAGAAACATGGCTATTGCCGATTTGTAAGGATCATAAGGCAATGACGTAAAGACGTACCAGGCTTTTGCCTCCTTGATGGGATGAATACCGGAACGAGGACGCATATCCGCCTCAAATTCCACGACAGACAAAGGCTGGAAAAGCACTTGCTTTACAGCTGATTTACGAGAACGCTGTGCCGGAATCAGAAAAGACATTCTGCCCGACTGCTCGGTATAGACATGCACGATATTTGCCTTGTCGTTATACTTTACCGTATGAAGAACTATGCCAACGTATTTTTGCAACATAACGGAGGCAAAGATACACATAATGCAAAAATCCCTGCATGTAAATAACAGTAATTATTTATCATGCAGGGCAACCATTTTATAAAAACTTTAATAAGAGAGAGAGCGACTTCAGATTTTCAGAGCCTCTCCTATTCTTTCTTCGAAGAAACCGGACACTCTGATATATTGCAAATATACAAGCTTTCAATAATCAAACTAAACCAGCTCAGCTATACAAAAGGAATAAACGGTTGTTTTCCATGACCAAACGAGTAAAAATCGCACCTATCCGAACCAAAATTTCACGTACCCCGACAAACTGCAAATGATTTAATAAAAAAAAATCACAGAAAGTTTTGCAGGAATGAAAAT
>ERZ791773.795-NODE-795-length-10411-cov-2.348011_pt1 | contig 10411 bp, 5 predicted proteins | sample MGYA00509948_ERZ791773 | MGnify/ENA primary metagenome ERZ791773 (study PRJEB30046, sample SAMN00791987) | human gut metagenome | study: EMG produced TPA metagenomics assembly of the A metagenome-wide association study of gut microbiota in type 2... | reverse complement strand
TGCCAATAATCAGCTTTTGGTCGAAGATTCTTCCTTCCCGTCCGTTCACTTTGGAAGTCTGGAGTTTGATACATACACTCTGTGGGCTGGGGTATATAGTGATGATGGCCGTTTATTGGATGAAACGGAGTATGTTTTTGTTATCAATAAACCTCTGTGGATGTCTTATCCGATGTTGTTTTTATATCTTTTGCTGTTGGGAGGATTGGTTTACGGTGTAGCCCGATGGCGGGGAAAGGTTGTTGCTGAAAAGAAGAGAAAGGAATATGAAGCACATAAAATAGAGCAGAATATTAAATTGAGTGAGCAGCAAAGACTGATAGCTGAACAGCAGAAAAAATTGCTGGAGGCAGAATTGTCGCTCAAGGGAAAAGAGCTTGCCAGTATGGCATTAGGAACATTTGCCAAGCAGGAAATGCTGGAGAAACTTCGTCTGGTTGTGCAGGAGCAGTTAGCGAAATCGCAGTGCGGGCGTAAAAATATGGAGCTGGTGCTGAAGCAAATTAATGAAAATATAGTAGAAGAGGATTCGTGGGAAGTTTTCCAACAGAATTTTGACTTGATTCATCAGCGCTTTTTCCGTACGTTACGTGAACGCTATCCGAGCTTGACGGCAACCGATTTACGGTTCTGTGCCTTTTTGCGCCTGAATCTTTCCACTAAAGATATTGCTCAAATGACAAATCTGACAATACGAGGTGTAGAGGCAGCTCGTTATCGTATCAGAAAGCGTATGGAAGTACCCGATGGCATGAGTTTGGTTGACTTTTTGATAGAACTGAAGTAATACTTTAATTGCTTGATTATTAATGTCGATTAGCTGAAAAAAGTAGTAAAAAAGTAGTGTGAAAAGGCCTCGAAGTAGTAACGTCGTATTACTTTTTTTGTGAATCGTTAAGTTTATGTTCACCTTTGCCATCGTTTTGAATCATAACTTTAATCAATTCATGAAAAAACAATTAGTATTCATTCTGATGTCATTATTGTTCGTTGTTGGCGCTTATGCACAGCGAATGGTAACGGTTCAAGGTGTTGTTACAGATGCAACATTCAAGGAACCTGTAATTGGTGCTAATATTGTAGTGAAAGGCACAACGCTCGGAACCATCTGTGATGTAGATGGTAAGTATGTTCTTGAAAACGTTCCAGCAGACGGAACGTTGGTCTTCAGTTTTATTGGTATGAAAACCGTCGAAGTAAAAGTCGATGGTAAGACTACAGTTAATGTTGAGCTTTCTGATGATGTTCAAAAGTTGGAAGATGTAGTCGTTATTGGTTATGGAACCAGTAAAGCCAAAGATTTGACAGCTCCTATTTCGGTTGTAAAAAGTGATCAGATTGCTTCTCAGGCTACAACTTCACCGATGTCGGCTTTGCAAGGTAAAGTTCCTGGCATGAATGTCGTTTCATCGGGTGCTCCTGGTAGTGGTCCGAAAGTAACTATCCGTGGTTTGGGATCATTTGGTGACACTTCTCCTCTTTATGTTGTAGACGGTATGTTCTACGATAACATTAACTTCTTGAACAATTCTGATATTCAGGAAATTTCTGTATTGAAAGATGCTTCGGCTGCAGCTATTTATGGTGTACGTGCTGCCAATGGAGTTGTGATTATTACAACAAAGAAAGGTAAGCGTAATACAAAAGCGCGGATTACGTATAACGGTTATGTAGGTGTACAGACTGCTACCAATGTGCTTGATATGGCTAATTCGCATGAATATGCTACGTTAGTACTTGAAGCTAACCGTCAGGCGTATGAACCGCTGGTTAAAGCTTCTATCGAAAAATTCGGCGGTGATTATGATTCGTTGACTTTTGGAGCTGATACTGACTGGTATGATGAGTTGCTGCGTCCTGCATTGATGACTAATCATGGAGTAGATATTGCCGGAGGTAGTGAGAAGGCAACATATGCAGTGGGGGTAAATTATCTGTATCAGAATGGTATCATGGATACCCGAAACAGTTATAACCGTCTGAATTTCCGTGCAAATTTTGATTTTGAAGCAACAGACTGGTTGAAAGTAGGAAGCAACATTGTTATCAGTAACTCAGAACAGTACAATGCAGAAAATTCAGCTTGGCTGGCTGCATACAATATGCCTTCTTTAATTCCAGTATACGATTATAGCCGTTCGGATGATGAGGCTTTCCCTGAAAAATTTGCTTCTCCTCAGCAGATTGGTCTTACTAATAACTTCTCGAATCCGGTAGCTATTGCAAAATACAATAATAATAGTCTGAATGAGAACTTCCAGGTTATGGCAAATTTCTTTGCAGAATTGAATTTAATTCCTAATAAACTGAAATTCAAGACAAGTTACAGCCAGGACTTCTCATTGATAAGAGGACGTGTATATGTTCAGCCTTATCTGGTAAGTTCGTTGCAACAGAATTCAGAATCAAGATTGACCAAGACAGACACAAATTATTATAATTATATATGGGATAATACATTGACTTATACAGATTCTTGGGGTAGTCATAATCTGAATGTCTTGTTAGGACAGTCTGCTCGTCAGGAACAGATGCGCAAACTGGAAGGAAAAGCAACCAATGTTCCAGGCGACTATGATGAATATTTATATCTTAGTCAAGGTAATGCAACAGGACGTGAGGTAAGTGATGACGGTTCTTGCTATCGTGGATTGTCTTATTTTGCTCGTGCTAGTTATGATTATGCAGGAAAATATTTATTGTCTTTGACAATGCGTGCAGATGGTAGTTCCAAGTATCAGAACAAATGGGGATATTTCCCTTCTGTGGGTGCTGCATGGGTAATGAGTGATGAAGATTTCTTTAAGAAGCAAGAAGTAATTGACTACATGAAAGTACGTGCTAGCTGGGGACAGCTTGGTAATGACCATGTTTCTGCCAGTGATGGATTTGCTTCAATTGTAACTGGTACATCTGCTTCAGGTGTATTTGGAAATACTACATTGCCTGGTTTCCAGAATACAAGCTACTTTAGCTGGTTAGGTTGGGAAAAAGTAGAAGAATTCAATGTTGGTGTAAACTTCGCTGTACTTGATAGCCGTCTGAATGTTGATGTAGATTATTATAATCGTATGACAAAGAATGCTGTTATCAGCACAACCTTGCCTTTCAGTACTCAAACTTTAGCTGGAAACAATGGTGAAATTGAAAACAGTGGTGTTGATATTCAATTAAACTGGAGTGATAAAATTGGCAAAGATTTCAGCTATTATGCTGGAGTAAACTTGTCTACTCTCCGTAACCGTGTAAAGAGTTTGAATGGTGCTCCTTATATTTATGGCGGTAGCGCTGAGAGCCGTACCATAAATCTGGTAGGAGAGGAAATGCAGTCGTATTATGGATATAAGGTATTGGGTGTATATCAGAATCAGGCTCAGATTGATGCAGACCCGATAGCTAAGGCGAATGGACTGGAACCAGGTGACTTTATTTACGAAGACATAAATAATGACCAGGTTATAGATGATAAGGACCGTCAGATTTTAGGATCGAATATTCCGAGATTGACTTATAGTTTCAATTTAGGTTTCCAATATAAGAATCTGGAATTCTCTCTGTCAACATTCGGACAGGCTGGAAATGAAATTTATAACCGTAAACGTGCTGTACGTTACACTCAGGCAAACTTCAACTTCGATAAAGACTTTTATGATAACCGTTGGACAGGTGAAGGTTCTACCAATACTTATCCGTCAGCAAAAGGTATGCTGAAAGCATGGAACAATAGCCATACAAATTCTTTCTTTGTTGAAAAAGGAAACTTCTTCCGCATACAGAATATTATGTTGGCATATAATTTCCGTAATATCCGTATGGGAGGCTATACATTGCCAGGAGTTAAACTTAGCTTGACTGCTGATCGTCCGTTTACTTACTTTACATCTAACGGATTTACTCCGGAAATTAGTCAAAACTTTGGTTGGGATGAGGGAGTTTATCCTTTGGCAGCCACTTATACTTTTGGCTTGACTATTGATTTCTAATAAATTGCTAAACACGTTAAGTTATGAAAAGTCTTAAGATAAAAATATATTATTGTGTGCATTTGCTGCCACAACATTATTGTCTTCCTGCTCCGATTTTTTGGATAAATTGCCGGAAAATAAGGTAGACGAAGAGAAAGTTGACTATACGAATCTGAATAATATGTACCAGCCGGTGTCTGGTGTTTATGCCAAATTGCGTCAGAGAGGTTCTCACTGGATTGTATGGGGAGCTACAGTAGTACGTGATGATGATGTTTCTACCGGACGAATTGATGATCAGGCTGATTTGGTGGCTATTGATCAGAGTTATAATTATAATGCAGGTTTTTGGGGAACCAATGAAGCATGGATGGTTTACTATGATATCATCAAAGTTGCAAATGCAGCATTGGAAGCCCTTGATAATTATGCCGTAAATATTGTTTCGGAGGCAGATGGAAAACGTTATGAAGAATATACAGGTGAAGTAAAATTTATTCGTGCATACTGCTATTATCGTCTGACAGAGTTATTTGGTCCGGTTACTATCTTGCGTGACAATAAGCAGACAGATATGACTCGCTCTACAGTCAATGCTGTTTATCGTTATATGCTGAGTGATCTGGAATACTCTATGACATATTTGCCACGTATCCGTCCTAATGAATATACAGACCGTATCGGAGCTGTTTCTGCTTTTACAGCTGAAATGCTGGCTGCTAAAGTTTATATGGAGCAGGGAAACTGGTCGGAAGTTGAAAGACTGACAGATGACATTATTGGTAGTAAGAAATTCTCTTTGTACAGTGATTTCAACAATCTGTTCAAGATTCCAGGTAAGCTTTGCGATGAATCTTTGTTCGAAATGCAGTTTACTGATTTTGGAAATGGTTCGGGAGAAGTTGTTGTTTCGGATAGCTGGTTCACATTCCAGGGGCCTTTGAATGATGGTAATATATCTGGATGGGGCTTTATCAGTCCGACCAAAGCTTTCCGTCAGTGGGCTGCAGAACGTGGTGAGACTATTCGTGCTACTACTACTTTCTTAATGGCTGGTGAAACTACTCAGGAAGGTGATTTCATTAAAGCACCAGCTAGTGATGTTGCTCCAGATTGCTTTAATGGCAAGGCATATACTCCGTCTAACCAGATGACTGAAGGTCGCACAGAGTATGGAACAAATAATAATATTCGTGTATTCCGCTATGCAGAAGTCCTTTTGATGAATGCGGAAGCTAAAGTTCGTCAGAATAAAGATGGTGATGATTCATTCAATTTGGTTCGTAAGCGTGCAGGAATGTCGGAGCTGGAAGATGTGACACTTGACCAGATTATGGACGAACGTCGTATGGAACTTGCTTTAGAATGGGGTGAACGATATAACGATTTGCGTCGTACCGGAAAATTGAGTGAGGTATTAGGTCCGTTGGGATGGACTTCTGGAAAGGAATATTATCCGGTTCCTACAGCTCAGATAGACATCTCTTCTACTTTGGAAAATGAGCCAAAGGATGAATAAAGGTAGATAGTTTTTTTGAAGGTAGCTTTCAGGAGCTTATCACGTATGTGCAGGTGATGCTCCTGAAAGTATTATAAACCGATAATCTGTAAATTCTTATGTGGAAATATTTTTGTGGTCTGTGTGCATTGTTTTTGCTTTCATGCACATCTACGTCCAAAGAAAAAACTTTAAGTATAACCGAACAGATAGCATCTCGTCCGGATTCTTTTGCTTCGGACAGCGTGATGTTAGATTATATACAAAAGGTGCATTTTAACTATATGTGGGATGGAGCTGAAAAGACATCCGGTCTGGCTCCTGAACGTATTCATCTGGATGGGAACTATCCTCAGAATGATTCTTCAGTAGTTACTACGGGAGGAAGTGGATTTGGTATCGCAGGTATTCTGGTTGCTATTGATAGAAAATTTATTTCTCGGGAAGAAGGAGTAGCACGTTTACATAAAATTGTCGACTATCTTACACGTGCCGATCGTTTTCATGGAGTATGGCCTCACTGGCTTGATGGACCGACAGGGAAAGTTAAACCTTTTGGAACGAAAGATGATGGAGGCGATCTGGTGGAAAGCTGTTTTGTTATGCAAAGCTTACTTTGTGTCCGCCAGTATTTCGAAAATGGTAATCAGGAAGAGCAGCAGTTGTGTACAAAGATTAATAAATTGTGGCATGAAATGGAGTTCGATTGGTATCAGAATGGCAAGGATGTCATCTATTGGCATTGGTCGCCCAATTATGGCTGGGAAATGAACTTCCCTCTCGAAGGCTATAATGAAGCTTTGATTGTCTATGTATTAGCTGCATCTTCACCTACTCATCCTGTTCCTGCTTCTGCATATCATAATGGATGGGCGCGAGGAGGAGATATCAAAACTTCAGCTGCACCATATGGACTGCCTCTGGAATTGAAGCATAATGGTGCGGAAGAATTGGGAGGACCGTTATTCTGGGCTCACTATTCGTATATAGGACTTGATCCTCGTAAGATTAAAGATAGATATGCTGATTACTGGAATGTAGTACGGAATCATGCTTTATCCGACTATAGATATTGTGTAGAGAATCCTAAGAAATATAAAGGTTATGGTGAAAACTGCTGGGGACTTACAGCCAGTTATTCTGTGAAAGGATATGCTGCACATTGTCCGGGTGAAAATGATTTGGGAGTAATTACTCCTACTGCAGCTTTATCTAGTTTCCCTTATACTCCTGAAGAATCAATGCGTGCCTTGAAATATTTCTATTCAAAAGGTGACAGCATATGGGGAACTTATGGCTTTTATGATGCATTTTCAGAAACGGATAACTGGACTGTACCGCATTATCTGGCCATTGATCAGTGTACAATTGCGCCAATGATAGAAAACTATCGTAGCGGATTATTGTGGAACTTGTTTATGAGTTGTCCTGAAATTCAGGCAGGACTGAAGAATTTGGGTTTTGAAGTTAAGAAGTGATTTATTTTAATTAGAAAGAAATAATGAAAAAGACAACATTCTTTTTAGTGACTTCTTTGTGTATGTCGGCTGCTATGTTTGCCGGGAACAAGAAATCACTGTTGCCTAAAGATGAGGGTAATATGGATAAGTTCGTGACCGAACTGATGAGCAAGATGACTCTTCAGGAAAAATTAGGTCAGTTGAACTTGCCTGTAACAGGTAATATAACAACGGGACAGGCTAAAAGTAGTGATGTAGCCGGAAAAATCAGCCGTGGAGAAGTAGGAGGCTTATTTAATCTGAAAGGAGTAAAGGCAATCCGTGAAATGCAGGAACTGGCTGTTGAGAAAAGCCGTCTGGGCATTCCCTTGCTCTTTGGTATGGATGTAATTCATGGATATGAAACAGTTTTCCCTATTCCTTTGGGACTTTCTTGTACCTGGGATATGGAAGCAATAGAAAAATCTGCTCGTATTGCCGCTGTTGAGGCGAGTGCCGATGGTATTTGCTGGACTTTTAGCCCGATGGTAGATATCTGTCGCGATGCACGTTGGGGCCGTGTTTCAGAAGGTAATGGAGAAGATCCCTATCTGGGCTCTGAGATTGCAAAAGCTATGGTCAGAGGCTATCAGGGAGAGAAGATGGAGAGAAATGACGAAGTTATGGCTTGTGTAAAGCATTTTGCTTTATATGGTGCTATCGAAGCTGGTCGTGATTACAATACTGTAGACATGAGCCGTAACAGAATGTTTAATGAATATTTTCCTCCTTATAAAGCAGCAGCAGAAGCTGGTGCTGGTAGCTTTATGAGCTCATTTAATGAGGTCGACGGAATACCTGCAACCGCTAATCGCTGGTTGATGACGGATGTTCTGCGTAATCAGTGGGGATTTGACGGTTTTGTAGTTACTGACTATACGGCAATTGCTGAGATGGTTGATCACGGTATCGGTGATTTGCAAGAAGTATCTGCACGTGCACTAAAGGCTGGTACGGATATGGATATGGTAGCTGATGGTTTCATCGGAACACTCGAAAAGTCGCTGAAGGAAGGAAAAGTCAGCATGCAGGATATCGATACAGCTTGTCGTCGTATGCTGGAAGCTAAATATAAGTTAGGTCTGTTTAAAGATCCGTATAAATATTGTGATTTAAAACGTCCGGCTAAAGACTTATACAATGCAGAACACCGTGCTGAAGCTCGTAGAATAGCCGCAGAATCATTTGTTTTATTGAAGAACCAGAACAATCTCTTGCCTTTACAGAAAAAAGGAAATATTGCATTGATTGGTCCTTTGGCTAACACTCGTACCAATATGCCTGGTACATGGAGTGTAGCTGCTACTCTTCAGCGCTATAGCACACTTCTGGAAGGACTTCAAAGAGCTGTTGGTAATCAGGCTAATGTTCTTTATGCACAAGGAAGTAATTTGATGTACGATGGCGACTATCAGACTCGTGCTACGATGTTTGGTCGTGAAATACCTCGTGGAGATGATAAGAAGCTATTAGAAGAAGCCTTGAATGTTGCAGCACAAGCTGATGTCATCGTTGCTGCATTAGGAGAATCTTCTGAAATGAGTGGTGAATGTAGTAGTCGTACAGAGTTGGAAATGCCTGATGCGCAGAGAGATTTATTGGATGCTTTGTTGAAAACAGGTAAGCCTGTTGTATTAGTTCATTTTTCAGGACGTCCTACAGTAATGACATGGGAACAACAACATGTTCCGTCAATCTTGAATGTCTGGTTTGGAGGAAGTGAATCGGCTGATGCTATATGTGATGTCTTGTTTGGTGACGTTTGTCCAAGTGGAAAGCTTACAGCAACCTTCCCGCAGAATGTCGGACAATTGCCAATGAACTACAATCATAAAAATACAGGTCGTCCTCTTGCAGAAGGAAGATGGTTTGAGAAGTTCCGTAGCAATTATATTGATGTCTCGAATGATCCTTTATATCCTTTTGGATATGGATTGAGCTATACAACATTTGCTTATTCAGATATGCAGTTGAGTGCGGATTCTATGAATAAACAAAATGGTGAGCTGACAGCTTCTATTACAGTTACGAATACAGGAAATTACGATGCAGACGAAATTGTTCAGTTGTATATTCGTGATATTGTTGGCAGCATTACCCGTCCTGTAAAAGAGTTGAAAGGTTTTCAGCGTATACATTTGAAGAAAGGAGAAAGTAAGAAAGTTTCCTTTAAGATTACTCCTGAACTTCTTAAATTTTATGATTACGACCTGAATTATGTCTGTGAGCCGGGATATTTTAATGTAATGATAGGCTCAAATAGTCAGGATGTGTCTGTCTTGAAATTTACTGTTACAGAATAAAGAGAAATAAAAAATCTCTAAAAGAACAGATTATAAATTATATAAAAAGTCATAGCAAGATTTATTTCTGAGATCATGCTATGGCTTTTTCTTTTTTTATCCTCTCCCTATTCTGAAAAGTATTATGCTATGCCGTATGAGATGCTGAATAACATGATTGACATATATAAATACATTTATGTCATGGATGTATACAATAGGGAGGCCTTTAGCAATTTACATATTTCTTGTGTGTTACATGATTGTCAGTTTTGGATATAAAAAAAACGTATTGTTAAATTATCTTTGCTGCAACTTAAATGAGTGAAAGACGTTTAATTAGATTATTAAAGATATGAAAAACCAAATCTTAATCCTGTTTATAGGGTGTTTATTCATATTTAGTGGGTGTCACAAAGTAAAACATGAATCTGATTTTGCAAGCTATGCCATGACGTTAATGGATAGTACTTTGATGTATTATAAAGTACCTGGTCAGGTCCTGTTTTATGAAACATATCCTAAACGTGATGCAGATCTGGTTACCTATTTAGCAGGAGCTGACACCATACGTAAGAATAGAGTTGCTTATTTATGGCCGACTTCAGGTATGTTTTCAGCTTTGAATGCTTTGCAGAAAACTACAGGCGATAAGAAATATGAGAACATGATTGAATCTGTAATCTTACCAGGTCTGGAATGTTACTTTGATTCATTGCGTGTGCCGGGTTGTTATCAATCTTATCTTACAGAAAGTGGAAAGTCGGATCGTTTTTATGATGATAATCTTTGGTTAGGATTAGACTTCTTGGATCTGTATGAACAAACAGGAAATGATGCTTATTTAGCTTCAGCACGCAATATTTGGAATTTTATAGAAAGTGGTTGCGATTCAATTCTAGGAGGTGGAGTTTACTGGTGTGAGCAAAAAAAAGAATCTAAGAATACATGTTCGAATGCTCCGGCAGCAGTGCTGGCTTTACGGTTGTATTCATTGACTAAAGAGAAACACTTTTTTAGAATGGGGCAGGATCTATATTATTGGACGAAGAAGAATTTACAAGACCCTGCTGATTATCTTTATTTTGATAATATTACTTTGGATGGTAGTGTAAATAGAACCAAGTTTCAATATAATGCAGGACAGATGTTGCATGCTTCAGTGCT
>ERZ791773.793-NODE-793-length-10420-cov-5.663193_pt1 | contig 10420 bp, 8 predicted proteins | sample MGYA00509948_ERZ791773 | MGnify/ENA primary metagenome ERZ791773 (study PRJEB30046, sample SAMN00791987) | human gut metagenome | study: EMG produced TPA metagenomics assembly of the A metagenome-wide association study of gut microbiota in type 2... | reverse complement strand
CAGGAGGAAATGGATCGACTAACAACGGTGGAAATACATCAGGAGGAAATGGATCGACTAACAACGGTGGAAATACATCAGGAGGAAATGGATCAACTAACAACGGTGGAAATACATCAGGAGGAAATGGATCGACTAACAACGGTGGAAATACATCAGGAGGAAATGGATCGACTAACAACGGTGGAAATACATCAGGAGGAAGTGGATCAACTAACAATGGTGGAAATACATCAGGAGGAAATGAATCAACTAACAACAGTGGAAACACTTCAAATGAAAGCACAACTACTAATGAAGTTGAAAATGAAACTATAAATGACCAACTTGATGAAATTGCTACTTCAGATGAGATTACTAATGAAACTACTGAAGAAAGTAAAGATAATTTAGAAGAAACAACAACTACTGCTTCACAAGTTGAAGCTGAAGAATCAAAGAATGGAAATAATATAATAGCTTATATAGGTGTTGGTATAGCAGCAATAGCTGGAGTATTATTTGCAAAAGGTAAAAAAGATGAATAATTAATTTAAATAACGATACCTTAAAAGTAAAATAACAAAATAAAGTCCCTAAGGCTATTATAGCTTTAGGGGCTTTTAATTTATTTTTATTAATTCAACAATTATAGAACATAGATAAAAATAACTATGTCATAAAAATTTGCATTATAATTATTTTTTATGGTATATTTTGTAAATTAAATTAATCGATTTAAAAGATAAGGGAGATTAGAATAGTGAGAATTTATGATTTAATACAACTTGCAAGACAGTATATGCTATTAGGAGTTATTGTTGTAATTTTACTTCTAACAGGATACTTCTTACTTTATAAAAAACTAATGAAAGGTACTGATAAATTAAACAAATTTAAGTTTGGATTGTGGAGTATATTTGTAATTTATATAGTTGTAGTACTTGGAGCAACAATTGGACATAGAGCTTCAGCGTATGGTAATATAAATCTACACTTGTTTAGCTCTTATAAAAATGCATACAATAGCTTTTCTATAAGAGAGTGGAGAAATATAATTCTTAATATATTAATGTTTGTTCCACTTGGATTTATGATACCATTACTTTTTAAAAAATGTAAAAGATGGTATATAACTTATTTAATAGGATTTGGGGCAACACTATTTATAGAAATACTGCAACTTATAAGTAAACGAGGGATATTTGAGCTTGATGACATTATAAATAATACTCTAGGATGTATTATAGGATATGGTATAGTAATATTTTTTATATCAATATATGAAAAAAGATATAAAGTTTTAACTAATATAATTTACCAAATACCTTTAATAATAACTGTTATTTCCTTTAGTATAATATTTATTACTTATTCTAAAAAAGAGTTAGGAAATCTATCTATTACTAATAGCTATAATATAGATATGTCAACTATAGATGTAAGTAGTAATGTTGACTTTAATGATAAATCAAATAAAGCGTATGTATATAAAGCAGCTGTAGGGGATAAAGAAGAAGCCATAAAGATAGCTAGTGAAATCTTTTCTAAGGTAAATACAAAAATAGATGAATCTCAAAATGATGAATATGATGACACTATAGTATTTAAATCACAAGATGGAAATTATAGCTTATGGGTAGATTATATAGGTAATACAACGTGGTTTATTTATCATAAGGAATTTAAAGGTAAAGAAAATTTAAGCTATAAAGATGTACAAGCTTTATTAAGTAAATTTGATATAGATTTGCCTAAAGACGCTAGTTTTGAAGATAATGGAGAAGGGCGTTATTCTATTTATTTAGATATGGTTAAATTTAAAGACGTATATCTTGATGGACAATTAAACTGTAAAATTGGTGAAGATGATAAAGTTTATGGTTTTAGTAATAATATTATTTCTTATAAGCCATACAAAGAGTATGAGATTTTAACTTCAAAAGAAGCTTACAATAAAATACTAAATGGTGAGTTTAAAATATATGACGAGTTTGCAAAAAATTTAGATAAAATAGAGATTATAGATTTTAAATTAAGTTATAGTTTAGATACAAAAGGGTTTTATCAACCTATTTATAATTTTGATGTAAAACTTGATGGAGAGAAAAGTCAAATACATATACCTGCAATAAAAGATAAATAAATAGAATTAACCTAATACGTATATTTAACTATAAATATATTAATACCATTAATGAAAAATATGAAAATAAGTAATTTTATAAGAATATTAAATACAAAAAAGACAGATAATAAACTATCTGTCTTTTTATGTGTTTAAATTAAACTATATAAATAATTAATTACTTTGTTGTTCTTGAGCATCAAAGCTACCTTGATCTTGAGTTTGAACATCTAATGATGAATCATCTTCATTAGAAACAGTAGCATCAGCATTATCTTGAGGAGTTTCCTCAGTAGAGCTATTTTCATCTATTGTTTCTTCAGTTGTATTATTTTCATCAATTGAATTGTTTGTTTCCTCATTTGGAGCTACTTCTGTTTGCTCAGCTTTATTTTGGTTATTAGAATCATTATTAAATAATCCTGTAAACCAATGCCATATTTTAGCAAAGAAACCTTCAACTTGCTCACTAGATGGAAGGTTTATAGTTGATTTATCAGTAGCATCTATTTGAGCATTTTCTCCAAGTAAACTATCGTTAGTATTGTTAAGTATACTTGAATTATCATTATTATTACCACCGAATAATCCTTTAAACCAATCAACTATTCCTTCAAAGAAGCTCTTTATTTTATCAAAGAATCCTGTATTTACATTTTCACCTATAGCAGATAAGTTTTCATTAACAACATCAGATACACTTTCTAGTGCATTTTTCATTTCACTATAGTTATAATCTTGTTTAGATATTTTTTCCATTAAGCTTTCAAGCTTTGCCATTTGTTCATCAGATAAAGTTACATTATAGTTGTTTACTACATTATTTATAGTTTCAGCTATTTGAACTGTATCTTTAGTATTATTTTTTATTATCTCAGTCTTTACATCATTAACGATTCCAGTAGCTTTGTCTTGACCGATATCATCACCTAAATCTCCAGTAGTTATTAATTCCTCTGAAGCTAGTTCTTTTTTATCTTCCTCTAGAGGCTTTCCAGTAGCATCTTCAAATGCTTTCATTATACCTGTTAATGCTCCAGTTCCAGAAACTGGGAAGTTAGCAGCAATTACAACGTCAGCATCAGTAAGACCTGCAGTAGATAATGTAGTTGCAACCATAGCTGGAGTTGCCCAAGTTATATTAGCAGTTTTAACATTTATACCACTACCTGATTTTGTTGGTTCAACATAAGCACAAGAATAAGTTTTCTTTCCAAGTTGAGCTTCAGTTGCTACTCCTTGTAAGTATTTTCTTTCTTCTTGGTTGTTAACCTCAAGTATTACAACTTCATCTTTATTAACACCGAAATATTTTAACATAGTATCTTTTTGTTCTTGTGTTAAGTTTGCACCAAGAGTTACAACTCTAGCACCATCTGCAAATACAAGTCCTAAGCTAGATAAACTTAAAACTGCAGTAAGACCTAAAGTTACAAATCTCTTTTTAAAATTATTTAATTTTTTGTTCATAAATTTCATTCCTTTCAACTTACAAAAAAGTTAAACCATAATATATCCCTATTACATTATACTATAAATGATTAATTTAAAAAAGCAAATTACAAGTTTGTAATAATTACTTAAGAATTTATTTTAATAGTTTGTATCTTTTAAAGATATATATTTTCAATATAAATAATATATAAGAAAGCTAAAGATTGGTTATCCTTCTTAAATATAGTATTTATAGTAAAAATGAATTTATTAAAAAAATATATAAACAAAGAAAAAAGTATAAATGCAGACATTTAAATATCTACATTTATACTTTTTATCTATAATCTAAATTACTTACCTATGAACATTTGAGTCCAATAAGTTGTTCCTTTAGAGTCTTTTGCAATACCAACACCTAAGTTAGTAAAATTAGGGTTTAATATATTTTTTCTATGACCTTCAGAATTCATCCAAGCAGTTACAACCTCTTGTGGAGTTTTTTGACCTTTTGCTATATTCTCACCAGCAGTTCTATAAGATATTCCAAATTGCTTCATCATATCAAATGGAGAACCGTAAGTTGGAGATGTATGGTCGAAGTAGTTTTTATTTACCATATCTTGAGATTTCTTTGTTGCTACACTTGATAAGTTAGAATCAAGTGTTAAAGCAGATATTCCTCTTTTAGTTCTTTCTGCATTTACTAAATCAAGCACTTGTTGTTGATAAGAAGAAAAGTCTGTACTAGGCTTTTGCTCAGGAGTACTCTCAGGTTTTTGCTGTGGAGTAGTACTTGGAGTACTAGGAGTACTTTCAGGCTTTTGCTGTGGAGTAGTACTTGGAGTACTAGGAGTACTTTCAGGCTTTTGCTGTGGAGTAGTACTTGGAGTACTAGGAGTACTTTCAGGTTTTTGCTGTGGAGTAGTACTTGGAGTACTAGGAGTACTCTCAGGCTTTTGCTGTGGAGTAGTACTTGGATTATTAGGAGTACTCTCAGGTTTTGAAGGTACATTTGGACAACTTGGAGTTAACGGTAATTTGTATTTAACACCATTTACATATATATATATAGATTTCGTAGTCATAACTTTCTTGTAACAAGTTTTTGATAGAGCGTTTACTGGTAGCATACTAGATGCTGTTAGCATAGTTATTGCTCCTAATGATAATATATTTCTAAATTTCTTATTCATATAAACACCTCTTTTGATTTTATTTGCGATTCATATTGTTACTAAATTGTAACTTGCAATTTAAGGGGTTGTCCCTTTCGCATATTTATACTAACATAAATGCTACAACTTTGTAACTGTAAAGTACTGTAATAAAGTGTAGAAAAATGTAAAAAAGTAATATAATAGGCAAGTGAAAATTGATATATTATGCATGATTTGACTAAAAAATATTGGAAAATAGCTATTTTTCTGCTGTTATATATAAATTGATATGAATTTCTCAGAGGATTTATAAAATAAAAATATATACCATAATTGCTTTTTACTAACTATAAGTTACAAAGTAATGTATTTAATCAAATTTCAAATATGTAATTAAATATGTAAAAAAAGGGTATAATTAAGTTATGATTTTGTATTCAAATATTGAAAAAATAAGAAATATATTATAATATGAAAATAGGAAAAATATAGATATTTATATCTATAAGTTAGAAAGGATAAGTACTATGTCAAAACAATTAGTAAAAGAAAGAGTTATAAAGTATTTAATGGAGGACTTATTAGTACCACATGATATGATAGACACTGATGTACCATTATCAGAGTTTGAAGAAGGTGCAGAGGGTATAATAGATATAATAGTAAGTGTTAAAGATAAAGAAGACTACTTAGTTCCAGTTATGTTAGTTAGCTGTTTAGATGAAGATGTAGAATTAGAAGGCGAAGTAGTACAAAAACAAATAGATTTCTTAGAAGATGTTGATAATATAACTACTGCAGGTAGAATAATATTAACTAATGGAAATCAAATGATGTATGCTGACTGGACTGGTGAAGAATATGATACAGAAGCAGCTCTTCCAACATATGAACAAATGGAAAAAGAATTATTTGAAATGGAAAAATTAGCTGCTGAGCATGAACACTCTCATCATGGATGTGGATGTGGTGGACATCATCACGAAGAAGAGCATGAATGCTGTGGAGGTCATGGACATCATGAAGATGGTCACGAGTGTTGTGGAGGACACAATCACGGAGATGATCACAACTGTGGTTGTAAACACTAATAAATAAATATATACGAACTTGACGATACTTTTTAATAATGTTATTATAAATATGTTAAAAATTCTATATAAAAACCGTAAATGTTGGGGCAAAAGACAAAGGATTTATTAATATAGGGATTTATAGCGTCGTTCGATTAAAAAAGACTACTTTTATTGTGGTCTTTTTTTATGCTTAAAAACCTAAATATATATTTATATACTTAAAATAAGTGAAATTTTATAAAAAATATAAATAAAAAAAGGAAATTTGATAGCAAAGGTAGAATAATATAAAAATAAACTTATTGACATTTAATTTAATTGGATGGAATGTTTTTGAAGCAGCTATCATATTATAAATGTAGATGAAGCTAGAGAAAAGATAACATCTCAATTAATAAACTATATATAAAAGGGGTTATATTATGGAGGCTAAAAAAGAACAAAATTATGAAAGCTATATTTATTCTGATTCATCAAATACATCTAATGCTATGAAAATGTATTTAAAAGAAATAGAAGAATACCCAATGTTATCTGCTAAAGAGGAAGTAGAACTAGCTAAAGCTATAATTGACTCTTCAGAGGAAGCAAAAGAGAAATTTATAAATGCAAATTATAGATTGGTTGTAAGTATCGCTAAAAGATATAGAAAAGAAAGTGTAGATATGCTTGACTTAATTCAAGCAGGAAACATTGGACTTATAAAAGCAGTTGAAAAGTACGATTATAAAAAGGGATTTAAATTTAGTACTTATGCGACTTGGTGGATAAAACAAAGTATAACAAGATACATAGATGACTGTGAAAATACTATTAGAATACCTGTTCATCTTCATCAAAGAATAAATTTTGTAAAAAGAAAAAAACAAGAGCTTGCTAATGTACTTCAAAGAGAACCTAGTATGGAAGAACTTGCTGAAGTTTGCGAACTTGAAGTTGATAAGGTTTTAGATATATTAAAAAGGGATAAAAACATAGTATCTCTTGATACTCCTATTAAAGAAGATGAAGATAGTAGTTTAGTTGAGTTTATACCATCTGATGCACACTTTGGGGACGTGGTAATTCATGAGGTTGAACAAAATAACTTAAGAGAAAAAATAGACGAAGTATTAACAGATCTTAGTGATCAAGAGCAACAAGTACTTAGAATGAGATTTGGACTTGATGATGACACACCTAAGACTTTAGAAGAAATCGGTAAAGTATTTGGAGTAACAAGAGAGAGAATAAGACAAATAGAAGCTAAGGCTATTAGAAAATTAAGACATCCAAGTAGACTTAAATTACTTAAAAACTTTTATTAATTAGTTTATACAAAAGTGAGAGTAGTTTTCTGCTTTTTATATCTCTTGTAAAAATATGATTTGATTTCTTTAAGTAAATAGTAGCACATATTAATTTGTATCGCATCTAAAATTTAATTAAATTTTATAAAAATATTTACATTAAAAAGGAATATACATAATTGGTATAGATAAGTTAAAAAGTAGATTTATAAAAAGAGCTATTTCAAAATGATTAAATAATGATTTTGAAATAGCTCTTTTTATAGATACATGTTTACATTTTTTATTATTTTATATACAATACTATTATGGTTAGTTGCTTGAGTAATTAACTGATTGATTAACGGATATAAGGAGTGATTTATGAAGCTTATATTAAATGAAGACGAACCGATATTTATTCAAATATCAAAAGCTATAGAGGATGAAATACTAACAGATAGCATAAAAGAAGATGAACAAGTGCCTTCAACAACAGAATTATCAAGGTTATATAATATAAATCCAGCTACAGTATTAAAGGGGATGAATATACTAGTAGATAAGAATATCTTATATAAAAAAAGAGGTTTAGGTATGTTTGTAAATAGGGGAGCAAAAAACACTATAAAACTTTTAAGAAAAGAAAGCTTTAAAAATAAGTTTATAAAGAACTTAATTGAAGAAGCAAATAAGTTAGATATAGATAAAGATGAATTACTTGAGATGATTAAACAATACAAAGGGGGAAACTAAATGAGTGTAGCTATAAAAGTAAAAAATGTTAGTAAGTCTTTTAATGATAGTGTAATACTTGATGATATATCTATAGATTTTTATGAAAATAAAATATATGGTTTACTTGGGAAAAATGGAGTAGGTAAAACTACCTTATTAAATATAATTACAAAGCAATTAATTAGTAAAAGCGGTACTATAGAAATATTTGGACAAAATATAAATGAAAGTGACGATGTATTAGATAAGTTATGTATAGTAAGAGAAAGAGAGTTTCCTGAAAATGATATTTTAATAAAAGAATTATTTAATACTTACTCATACTTTTATAAAGATTATGATAAAAATCTACAAGAAAAATTGTGCGATTATTTTGAGCTAGATTCTAAGAAGTCATATAGAAAATTATCAAGAGGTATGAAAAGTATAGTATCGAACATTATAGGAATATGCTCAAATGCTTCAATAACTATATTTGATGAACCTACAATAGGTCTTGATGCAGACAATAGAAATGAGTTTTATAAGATATTATTAGATAGCTATATAAAAAATCCTAGAACTATAATATTATCAACTCATCTTATAAATGAAGTAGAAAATCTAATTGAAAATGTAGTTATAATACATAAAGGAAAAGTAATAGTTGATGATAGTATAGATAATATAAGTCAAAAATCATTTTACATAAGTGGAGATAAGTCTGATTTGGAAAAATTAAAATGTTTAAAAAATACAACACCTGATAAAAGTTTTGGATCTAAACAAGTGTATAAATATTATGGGGATATAAATGAAGATGATTTAAAGTTTATAGAAAGTTTAAACATAAATTTAGAAACTATGAATCTTCAAGATATGTTTGTACATCTTACTAAAAGGGGGAATAAAAATGAATAAGTTAATGCCGTATTTTAGATTAATGAAAAAGTCTATAATATTAATGATAGTAATAACACTTTCAATAGCAATAACACATGATGGTAAAGAAATACTAACTGGATTTAAACATTCAGTATTTGAAAATGGATATTTAATATTTAAAAGTGAAATATATTCTACAACAGCATTACTTATATTTATATATGGTATATATCTTTCATATATAAAGTTTAATGTTGCAATAAATATAAAAGCAGATAGAAAAAGCTATATAAAAGCATCTATAATTACAATGATAGGTATGGGGATAGTATTTTCAATATTTACAGTTTTATGGTCATTGATTTTAAAGTTTGTAGTAGAGTATGTTTCTGGTAAAAATGCTTTAGTACTTGGAGATTCTGCATACTTTGTAAATACTTTTACTGATATTATAAATAGTTCTTTAGAAATGGGAACAACAGTATTATATGCTTTTTCGGATTTAAGCATAAGAAGATTTATTATGGATATCTTAGGGCAGCTTTTAACTTTATTTGCATTTTCATCTATAGGATTTTTACTTGGAAGTATTTTATATAGACTTAAAAAGAAAACATCAATAATAATATTTTTAATTATACCAACAATAGTTATAACATTAGGAGTAACATTTTATATATTTAACACAGATTTAATTATGAATTATATAGTTATTAACTTAGTTGATATTTTAAGGTTTATTATAAATGTAAATATACATTTAATTATAAAACTTTTAACTATAGTAATATCTTTAATTTGTTCAGTACTACTTTTAAAAAATGCACCAATAAAAGAATATGCACACAACTTAATATAAGGCTGATTATACAGCCTTTTTTAGTTTAGGATATGTTAGCCCTCTTTGTGATAAATATTGCATAAAAAGAGCCACACCTTGGACTTTTTAATAAATTGAATTTGAAGTAAAGTTCCTTATTTTAGGTTAACTCAAAGAATCTATTTCTAATAGTTTATCTAGTTACATATAGATATAAGTTCTTTAAGATAATTAAAATTCATACAATATAACAAATTTAAATTTAGAATATTTTATGGATAAGGTATTGAAGAGAAAAAAGGATGATAGTATGTATGATAGCAGATATATTGAATTAGAGAAATTAATGAACATAATAAATAAATTAAATAAAGAATTACAATTAGTAAAAAAAGATATAAACAATAAAGAAAGTAAATCAAAAGAACTAGTTTCATATATAGAACAAAAAATAAAAGAAAATACTAAAAGTATAAAAGAGCTAGAAAATCCATTTTTACTATTTATAATGGGTTCTGGTAATTATGGAAAATCAACTCTTATAAATGCCCTTTTACAAGAAAAAGTAATAGAAACTAGTGATATACCAAATACATGGAAACTAGATTTATTTATTAAATCAGATAATGAAAAAGTAGAAATAACCTATAATGATGAAAGAGAAATTATAAAAAGTTTAAGTAATGGTAAAAAAATATTAAAAGAAGAAGAGGATAAATTTAAAATATCAAAAAAAGAAATATCAAAAAAAATATTAAGCTACAAGAATAAACTTAGCAAAGATAAATTAAAAGAATTTAAAATTGAACAAGAAAGATTACACTTATATAAATCAGATATAAATCAAATAAAATACTATTTAAAAAATAAAAAAATACTTAATGACTTTACAATAGTAGATACACCAGGACTTAATCAAACCTTACTAAAAAACACCGTAAAGCGTATGAATA
>ERZ791773.777-NODE-777-length-10556-cov-3.612132_pt1 | contig 10556 bp, 9 predicted proteins | sample MGYA00509948_ERZ791773 | MGnify/ENA primary metagenome ERZ791773 (study PRJEB30046, sample SAMN00791987) | human gut metagenome | study: EMG produced TPA metagenomics assembly of the A metagenome-wide association study of gut microbiota in type 2... | reverse complement strand
TGGACTTTGCGGCCGAGCTCAAGGGGGTCAAAAAAGCCCAGCGCCGCGAGCAGGTGCAGCAGGCCGCCCGGCGCACCGGGCTGGATCAGGTGATGCCCCGGCTCATCCGCAGCCTGTCCAAGGGCTACCGCCAGCGCGTGGGCATTGCGCAGGCTCTTCTGGGCAGCCCGCAGCTGATCATTCTGGATGAGCCCACGGTCGGCCTGGACCCGGCGCAGGTCATCGGCATCCGTAAACTGATCCGGGAACTGGGCAAGACCCACACGGTCATCCTGTCCAGCCACATCCTCAGCGAGGTGCAGGCGGTGTGCAGCCGGGTGCTGATCCTCTCCAAGGGAGCGTTAGTGGCCGAGGGCACTCCGGAGCAGCTGAGTGAGAAGCTGAGCCCCGGCATCCGCCTGCGTGTTACCGCGCTGGGCAGCAGCGATACGGTGCTGCCGGTCGTGGAAGCGGTGCCGGGGATTACCGGGGTGCAGCTGGTCAGCGAAGCAGACGGCGAGGTGACCTTTACTGCGGAGACTGCCGACACCACCGACCGCCGCGCCGAGGTGTCCCGCGCCCTTTCGGAGGCGGGGTGCACGGTGCTGGAGCTGACGGCGGAGAACCGCAGCCTGGAGGAAGTGTTCCTGGCTCTGACCGGGGAAACCGCCGATGTGCCGGAAGAACCGGAAACCGAACCGAAAGGAGAATGACCGATGTTCGCAATTTTCAAACGGGAAGTCCGCAGCTGCTTCCATGGAATGATCGGCTATGTGCTCACCGCCTTTCTGCTGGTGGCATCGGCCATCTATTTTGTGGCGCTGAACCTGGGCCACGGCCTGCCGGACTTTGGCTACTATACGTTGTACAACACCATTTTTATGCTGCTGTTCTATTTTCCGGTGCTGACCATGCGCTCCTTTGCGGAGGAACGCCGCACCCGCACCGACCAGCTCCTGCTCACCAGTCCGGTGCCGGTGCCGAGCATCGTGCTGGGCAAGTTCTTTGCCCTATGCGTGGTGTTTGCGCTGCCCTGCGTGGTGGACGCAGTCATGATCCTGACCCTGTGGGCACTGGGGGCGACCGCTGCCAGTACGCTGGCCAATTTTGCGGCGCTGCTGTGCTACTATCTGCTGGGCTGCGCCGCCATTGCCATCGGGGTGTTCCTGTCCAGCCTGACCGAAAACCAGATCATCGCGGCGGTGGCCGGAGCGGCGGCGCTGCTGCTGGCCTATCTGATGCCCAGCCTGCGCAGGATGTTCACCACCGGCAGTGCCGTGGCGCTGGCATTGTTCACCGCACTGGCCGCGGTGCTCAGTGTGGTGGCGGGCCTGCGCAGCCGCAGCTTCACGCTGGGGTGTTTGACCTTTGCCGGGTGCTGTGCGGCGCTCACGGTGTTGTTCCTGCTGCGCAGCAGCTGGCTGACCGAGGGCTTCAGCGCCGTGCTGAGCGCACTGTGCCTGTTTGCTCCCTTTGCGGAATTCGTCAACAGCAACTTTTCCATCCCCACACTGGTGTACTATCTCACCGTGACAGTGCTGTTCCTGTTCTTTACCGTGCAGGAACTGGAAAAACGCCGCTGGAACTGAGGGGAGGGCACAACAATGAAAAACAGAAAGAACCGGCCGGTCAACGGCAAGGTATTCCGCAGTGGGGTGTACTCCACCGCCATTCTGGCGGCTGCCATCCTGCTGGCGGTGCTGGTCAATCTGGTGGTGCGGGCACTTCCGTCCAAATACATTGAGTTTGACCTTTCGGAGGCCAAAATGTACACCCTGGGCGACAGCTCGGTGCAGCTGGCACAGAGCCTGCAGCAGGATGTGACCATTTACTATCTATGTGAGACGGGCAGCGAAGATGCCATCATCACGAAGCTGTTGGACCATTACGCCGCCGAAAGCAGCCATATCCATTGGGAGCAGAAGGACCCGACCCTTTACCCCACCTTTGCGGCGCAGTACGGGGCCGAAAATGCATCCACCGGAAGCCTGATCGTAACCAGCGGGGAGGACAGCGTGGTGCTGGATGCCGCCGATCTGTACGAGTATGACTACTCCGACTATTACACCACCGGCAGTGCCAATGTGACCTTTGGCGGCGAGAAGCAGATCACAGCCGCCATCTATAAACTCACCAGCGGCGACGCCCGGGTGGCCTACTATACTACGAACCATGGGGAACAGGCCCTGACCAGCTCCCTCACCGAGGCGCTGAACGCCCAGAACATCACCCTGCAGCCGCTGGATCTGCTGACCAGCGAGATCCCGGAGGACTGCAGCCTGCTGATCATCAACGCACCCACGTCGGATCTTGCGTCGGATGACGGACTGGTGGACGAGGTGTCCATGCTGCAGAACTATCTGAACGAGGGCGGCAAGATGCTGCTGACCACCAACATCTACGACGAGACCCCCAATCTGGACGCCCTGATGGCAGAGTTCGGCCTGTCGCGGGAGCCGGGCATCGTGGTGGAAGGTGACTCCGGCCATTCGCTGTACGGCTATCCGTACTCCCTGTTCCCGGATTACGGCGCCACGGAGGAGAGCACGGCCCTGAACGGCGTGAACAAGGACACCCATGTGATGCTCTCGGTGGCACAGGGTCTTGTGCTGACCGAGACGGAGGATGTGACCGCGGAACCCCTGCTCAACACCTCGGAGCAGTCCTACAGCAAGCAGGACGTCAACAACGCCGCAACCACCGAAAAGGAGAGCGGCGACACCGACGGCCCCTTTACACTGGCCGCCTGGGCATGCAACGACAACACCGGGGCGGAAGTGATCTGGATCGGCTGCCCGAATGTGGACAACGAACAGGTGTATCAGTCCATTCCCGGCAACCGCACCTTCCTGCAGGGCTGCGCCGTTTCGCTGGCCGGAGATGACAGCGGCCTGCTCATCGACACCAAGGCGCTGGAAGCCGAGCCTATCACGGTGGCAGCTTCGCAGGCCACGACCCTGGGGTTGGTGTTCGTGTTTGTCCTGCCTGCCGCCGTGCTCGTAGCCGGTGCCGTGGTGGTGCTGCTGCGCCGCCGCCGATAAGGAGGCTGCCATGAACACAAAACGACGCACCCTTGCGGTGCTTGCGGCGGTGATCGCAGTGCTGGGGCTGGCGCTCTGGGCCCTGAACCGCAGCACTGCCGCAGAGGAAGCCGCTTCCAGTGCGGCGGCCGATGGTACCATCCCGCTGTGCTCTTTCTCTGCCGCTGACCTGAGCCGCATCACCTACACCTACAACGGGCAGACCCTCACGCTGGACGATGCGGACGGCAGCTGGACGCTGGCGGAGGACTCGGACTACCATCTGGACGAGAGCGCCTGCAATACCATGGTCACGGCCCTTTCCTCCCTCAACGCAAAGCGGCAGCTGGACGCGCAGGCCGGGGAGGACTACGGCTTTGACGCGCCGGAGTTGACTGTAACAGTCACGGCGGCCGGGCAGACCACCACCCTGACCGTTGGCAGCAGCAACCCCGTCACCGGCGACCGCTATGTGCAGAAGGACGGAGACACCGCCCTGTATACCGTGGACGCCAGCCGGACGACCTGCTTTGCCTGCGATAAGGCCGGGCTGTTCGGCAGCTTCAGCCCGGCGGGCTTTGCCGCGTCGGATGTGGAGCAGGTGGCGTATACGCTGGCCAGCGGGGAAAAAGTCTCGCTGACTGCCGGTTCCGAGCTGGCAGGGGACGGAGACGAGGCGAATTCGGCTTCCTACGAGATGGTGTGGCGCTTTGCCGGAGATGCCGACACGGACCTGGATCAGGACAAGGTGCAGAGCATGCTCTCGGCCCTGAGCAGCTATGTGTCCGGCCAGATTACCCCCGCCGACGGCGCGGACCCGGCGGCCTGCGGCTTTGATGCCCCGTTGGCCGTGGTACAGGTGACCACGGCCGACGGAACAAAGACCCTCACCTATGCCAGCGGCACCGATGGGGATTACCTGATGGTGGAAGGCGATGATTCCATCTATGCAGTGGACGGCAGCATCGTGCAGGCCGTGACCCAGACGGCCGACGCGCTGACAGCGGCCTGAACGGCGAAAAAAATCCATCCTGCGCCCGGCGAAAAAACCGCTGCGGCGCAGGATTTTTTTATGGTCTCTGTAAAGTTTCGGCAAACCTCGACAGAGTGATTGACATTTGCCCCCGGATTGTTTATGATAAACCATGACAGGGCAGAATAACTGCGCAATATTACGGTCGTCATGGATGTTGTGCAGGGCTGGGTCACCCTGATGCGGGAGAAGGATGGGGCACAGGCCCTGTCTTTTTTCGTATCTGAGTTACAAGGAGGATATGTTGAAAAATGGACAACTCGGTGATCGTTTCACTGCGGGATATCGTGGTGGAATTTGATGGTCAGCGCATTCTGGATGGGCTGAACCTCGACATCCATGACAAAGAGTTTGTGACGCTGCTGGGCTCCTCCGGCTGCGGCAAAACCACCACCCTTCGCCTGATCGCAGGCTTTCTGGAGCCCAACTCCGGCAAGGTGCTGCTCAAGGGCCAGGACATTACCGGTGTGCCGCCCTACAAACGCCCGGTGAATACCGTTTTCCAGAAGTACGCGCTGTTCCCGCACCTGAACGTGTTCGAGAACGTGGCCTTCGGCCTGCGCCTGAAGAAGATGGACGAAGAGACCATCCGCCGCAAGGTGCGCAACATGCTGGAGGTCGTGGGCCTGAAGGGCTTTGAGCGCCGCAGCATCAGCCAGATGTCCGGCGGCCAGCAGCAGCGCGTGGCCATCGCCCGCAGCCTGGTCAACGAACCGGAGATCCTGCTGCTGGACGAGCCTTTGGGCGCACTGGACCTCAAGCTGCGCAAGGAAATGCAGCTGGAACTCAAGCGCCTGCAGCGCGAGATGAACATTACCTTTATTTATGTCACCCACGATCAGGAAGAAGCCCTGACCATGTCCGATACCGTTGTGGTCATGAACGGCGGCAAGGTGCAGCAGATCGGCACCCCGGAGGACATCTATAACGAGCCGAAGAACGCCTTTGTGGCGGACTTCATCGGCGATTCCAACATCGTGGACGGTGTGATGCACAAGGACTTCCTGGTGTCCTTCTCCGGCGTGGACTTCCCCTGTGTGGACCGCGGCTTTGCCCGGGAGCAGAGCGTGCAGGTCGTGGTGCGCCCCGAGGACATCGAGGTGGTCTCCCCGGTGGAAGGCCAGCTGGTGGGCGTGGTCAACGACGTCATCTTCAAGGGCGTGCACTTTGAAATGCATGTGGAGTGCGAGGGCCGCGAGTGGCTGATCCATTCCACCCGCGCCTGCACCCCCGGCGAGACCATCGGCATGCGCATCGGCCCCAACGAGATCCACATCATGGCACGGAGCGAGGGGTGATGCGCCATGAAGATTTATGACAAGAAGCTGGCCTATCCGTACTTTGTATGGATGACGCTGTTCACGGTGGTGCCGCTGCTCATTGTGGTGTATTACGCCTTTACCGACGGCAACGGCGCGTTCACCATGGAAAATCTGGCTTCCATCAGCGGTTACGGTTCGGTGTTTGCCCGCAGCCTGCTGTTGGCCCTCATCGCCACGGTCATCTGCCTGGTGCTGGCGTTCCCCATCGGCTATTTTCTGTCCCGCCTGCGGGTGAACAAGCAGCACATCATGCTCATGCTGGTGATGCTGCCCATGTGGATGAACTTTCTGCTGCGCACCTACGCATGGATGGGCCTGCTCAGCGTGAACGGCCCGGTGAATGCCATTCTGGGCTTCTTCGGCCTGGGACCCTATACTATGCTGAACACCTCCGGCGCTGTGGTGCTGGGCATGGTGTACAATTATGTGCCCTATATGATCCTGCCGCTGTACACCAGCATGACCAAGATCGACCAGAGCCTTGTGGAGGCAGCCCAGGACCTGGGGGCCAACACCACCAAGACCCTGCTGCGGGTGCTCATCCCCATGAGCGTGCCCGGCATCAGCACCGGCATCACGATGGTCTTCGTCCCGGCGGTGTCCACCTTCGTCATCAGCCGGATGCTGGGCGGCGGTTCCAACCTGCTGATCGGCGACCTGATCGAAATGCAGTTCCTTGGCAACAGCTACAACCTGAACGTGGGCTCCGCCATGAGCCTGGTGCTGATGATCATCGTGCTGCTGTGCATGAGCTTTACGTCCAGCTTTGACGAGGACGAGATGGAGGGTGTGTCCTGATGAAAACAAAACATCTCCGCCTGATGCAGCGTGCCTACGTCATTCTGTTCTTCTGCTTCATGTATCTGCCCATTGCCTACATGATCGTGTTCAGCTTCAACCAGAGCAAGGGCTATTCGCTGTTCACCGGCTTTACCTTAAAGTGGTACAGCAGCCTGTTCCACAATTCGTCCATCCTGCATGCACTGTGGGTGTCCATTGAGGTGGCGCTCCTGTCCGCCGTCATCGCCACAGTGCTGGGCACGGCGGCCAGCCTGGGCATCGCGTCCATGAGCCGCCGCAGCCGCCTGCTGGTGACCAACATCACCTACATCCCGGTGGTCAACCCGGAGATCATCACCGGCATTTCGCTCATGCTGCTGTTCGTGGCTTACCAGCGCTTTGCCGAGGGCGTCTCCTGGCTGCCGGACACCATTATGGGCTTCCCGACGCTGCTCATCGCCCACATTGCCTTCAATGTGCCGTATGTCATCTTCAACGTGAGCCCCAAGCTCAAGCAGCTGGACATCAAGCTGTATGAGGCGGCTCTGGATCTGGGCTGCAACCCCAAGCAGGCCTTCTTCAAGGTCATCCTGCCGGAGATCAGCCCGGCCATCCTGTCGGCCTTCCTCATCTGCCTGACCTACTCCATCGACGATTTCATGATCTCCTACTTCAACTGCGGCACCGTGGAAACGCTGCCCATCGCCATCTACTCCATGACCCGCAAGAAGGTCAGCCCGGAGATCTACGCACTGTCCACCATCATGTTTGTGGTGATCCTGTGCATCATTCTGATTTCCAACGCCATGGAAAGCCGCAGCTACCGCCGCGACCAGAAGGCGCTGAGAGGGGAGGGCGTGTGATGAAACGTTTTGCCGTTCTGCTGCTCACGCTGGCGCTGGCGGTGTGCTGCACGCTGCCGGCCTTTGCGGCAGACACCATTGAGGTGAATGAGGACGTTTCGGTGTCCGGCGATTACGACTGGACCCGCTTCAAGGGCCAGAACATGACCCTGAACGTCTACAACTGGGGCGAGTACATCTCCAACGGCTCGGACGACAGCCTGGACGTGGTGTCCGCCTTTGAGGACCTGACCGGCATCAAGGTGAACTACACCACCTTCGATTCCAACGAGTCCATGTACGCCAAGCTGAAATCCGGTGCGGCGGACTACGATGTGGTGATTCCGTCGGATTACATGGTGGCCAAGATGATCGCAGAAGGGATGCTCAAGCCCCTCAACTACGACAACATCCCCAACTTCCAGAAGATCGACGCGGAATACCGCAACCCGGATTACGACCCCCAGAACGCCTATACGGTGCCCTACATGCTGTGCACCACCGGCATCATCTACAACACCACGATGGTGGACAAGGCACCCACCAGCTGGGCGGACCTGTGGGATGAACAGTATGCCGGCAACATCCTGATGTTCAACAACAGCCGCGACGCCTACGCCATTGCGGCCTTCAAGAGCGGCCATGACATCAACCCCCAGTCCACGGAAGAAGTGGACGAGGTGGTGAAAGAGCTCAAGGCTCAGAAGCCGCTGGTGCAGGCCTACGTCATGGATGAGATCTTTGATAAGATGATCGGCGGTGAGGCAGCCATCGGCGTGTACTACTCCGGCGACGCCATCACCATGATCGACGATAACCCCGACCTTGCCTGGGTGTTCCCGGAAGAGGGCAGTGTGCTGTCGGTGGACTGCATGGCCATCCCCGCCACGAGTGAGCACCAGGAAGCCGCCGAAATGTTCATCAACTTCATGTGTGAGACGGACATCGGCAAGGCAAACGCCGAGTACATCGGCTACACCACTCCCATGGAGGCAGTGCGGGAGGTGCTGGACGAGGACCTGCGCGACAGCGAGATCGCTTATCCGCCGGAAGAACTTGCCGCGAAGGAACGGGTGTTCACCGCTCTGAGCGATGACGTGAACAGCGAGCTGGACGTGAAGTGGAGCGAGATGAAGAGCTACGACGAGGGCGGCAGCAGCCTGCTGTTCCTGTCGCTGCTGGCCGCCATGGTGGCGCTGGCCTGCTTCAACATCTGGCGCAAACTGCGCAAAAAGAGCCGCAACCAGTATTAAACAGACGGCCCCGCCCTCTCGGATCTGCTGCTGCCGCAGACGATGGAGAGAGCGGGGCCTTTTTGAAATCATTTTGGATGGGAAAGGAACATTATGGAGCCCAATTTTTACACCGAGACCGCAACGGTGCTCAATGCGGATGCGGACTTCCGCAGCCTGCTCAAGCCCAGCGCCCTGCTGCGCTATGTGGAGCAGGTATCTGCCGACCACGCCCGTGCCTTTGGCATGGATGACAAGTTTTTCCAGGACCACAACGTGGCGTTTCTGGTGGGCAAGCAGGCCCTGCAGTTTGTGCGGGTGCCCCGCCGCACCGAGGCGCTCACCCTGACCACCCGCGCCGAGCACAGCCGCCGGGGTGCCATCAAGCGCATCACTACGGTCACGGATGCCGCCGGGAAGCTGGTGGCCACGGCGGACTGCCGCTGGATCCTGGTGGATCGGACCAGCGGCCACATCATGCGGGAACCGAACTGGACCGTGGAAAATTTCTGGAATGAGACGGTGGAAGGGGAGCTGTCCCTGCACACCCACCGGTGCAAAGAGCTGACGTCGGCAGGGGAGCGCAGGGCCAGCTACTCGCTGTGCGACCTGAACGGCCACATCAACAACGCCTATTATCTGGACCTTGCCTGCGACGCTTTGCCGCCGGAGGTGCTGCAGGCGGGCCCGGTGACCTTTGCCGCCGTGAACTACCACCGGGAGATCCCCATGGGGGACACGGTGGAACTGCTGTATGCACCCTCGGAAGGGGGATGGTATGTGCAGGGCCGCCACGACGACCGCACCAGCTTTGAGTGCTATCTGAAGATCGGGTCATAAAAAGTTTACAAAAATAATTACAAAAAAGTGACAGAACCCTATTGCAAAATAGTATCAAAAGAGTTACAATATGGTTACAGCAAGGGCCGAGATCCCCTGGCTGTGTGTGAAATCTTTTTCTTCTTGTTTTGGGATATCGGGCACCGGGCCCCCGCCTCCGACTGGAACTCCTTCACAGTCTGTGCTCCGTGTGCCGCACAGGCGATGTCCCGCTTCGTGTGCAAAAAAGCTCGTCCGTGACCCGGACGAGCTTTTTTGCATGCCGAAAACCGCCGGAATCGTCAAAAAGTATGACCTTGCGCGGTTTTGGTGGGCATTTTGCCTGTTTTTCTCCAAAGGACAGTTTCAAAGTTTGGCGCGGCAAGGGTTTGTATTCTGAGGCCGAGTGTGGTAAAGTATATACAATCAATTTAGACGGCTCAAACATGAATGATTTTGTTGTAGAATGCTTCATGCTGCGATAAGAGAAAAGGAGTTTGACTATGGCTTATTTCTATGAAGAACCCTCCCGCACCTTTGGCGAGTATCTGCTGGTGCCCGGCTATTCCTCTGCGGAAAATGTTCCCACTGCTGTCAGCCTCAAGACCCCGCTGGTCAAGTACCGCAAGGGTCAGGAAGAGTGCCCGTTGGAAATGAACATCCCCATGATCAGCGCCATCATGCAGTCGGTCTCCGGCGATAAGCTGGCCATTGCACTGGCTCGTCAGGGCGGCGTTTCCTTTATCTATGGCTCTCAGAGCATCGAGAACGGTGCGCCGCGTCAAGAGCTATAAGGCCGGCTATGTCGTCTCCGACTCCAATCTGGCCCCCACCGCTACCCTGCACGATGTGCTGGAGCTGAAGGCCCGCACCGGCCACTCCACCATCGCGGTCACCGCTGACGGCACCCCCAACGGCAAGCTGCTGGGCATTGTGGCCTCCCGCGACTACCGCGTCAACCACACCCCGGATGACGCTCCCGTTACCACCTTCATGACCCCGCTGGAAAAGCTGGTCACTGCCCCGGAGAACACCTCCCTGCATGACTGCAACAACATCATCTGGGACAACAAGATCAACACTCTGCCGCTGGTGGACGCTGAGGGCAACCTGAAGTATATGGTGTTCCGCAAGGACTACGACTCCCACAAGAAGAACGCCAACGAGCTGCTGGACAAGAACAAGAGCTATGTGGTGGGTGCTGGTATCAACACCCGCGACTACGCTGAGCGCGTGCCCGCTCTGGTGGAGGCCGGTGTGGACGTGCTGTGCATCGACTCTTCCGAGGGCTACTCCGAGTGGCAGGCCCGCACCATCGGCTGGATCCGCGAGCACTATGGCGACAAGGTGAAGGTGGGTGCCGGCAACGTGGTGGATGCCGAGGGCTTCCGCTTCCTGGCCGAGCAGGGTGCCGACTTCGTAAAGATCGGCATCGGCGGCGGTTCCATCTGCATCACCCGCGAGACCAAGGGCATCGGCCGCGGCCAGGCTACCGCTGTCATCGAGGTGGCCAAGGCCCGTGACGAGTA
>ERZ791773.766-NODE-766-length-10647-cov-2.435517_pt1 | contig 10647 bp, 6 predicted proteins | sample MGYA00509948_ERZ791773 | MGnify/ENA primary metagenome ERZ791773 (study PRJEB30046, sample SAMN00791987) | human gut metagenome | study: EMG produced TPA metagenomics assembly of the A metagenome-wide association study of gut microbiota in type 2... | reverse complement strand
AAACGCTTTTGGAGAAAAGCCAATGCATTTTTTATATGGTACTTGACAGTATTAACAGATATACCAAGTTCGTCGGCTATTTCTTCATACTTTTTTTGTTCAAAACGACTCTTATAAAATACTCTTCGACACTCCAATGGTAGTTCGTCTATACTACGCTTCAGTTCATCTTCCAGTTCTTGTTCTAAAAGCATACCTAACGGCTGTTTATCATCAACAAACAGAAAGTCTAAAAAATCCATACTTTCCGGTGACAAAAAAGAAGAAAGATGAAGTTCTTCACGATGACTTTGCGATTGTAGTTCATTCAGACAACGGTTACGTACGGCACGCATTAAATAAGCACGGATAGAATAACGAATCTCAACTTCACTCCGATGTTCCCATAAATAAAAAATAACATCATCTACAACTTCTTCTGCTAAAGCTGCATTATTTAAAATCTGATTGGCAAAACGGCACAGCAATACGTAGTGACGATCATAAAGCAAACGGAATGCTTTTTCATCACCCTTACGAAGTTTTTTGATTAATTGCTCCTCCATCACATACATCATACTACCTTTCTCTTACATAAGTTTTTTTATCAGAACCTACACCTGTAACAGTTACCCGTTTCCAGTGAGAAGGAAGCACTGACGGAAGCTGGACGATTCCTTCATCCGTAATCTGGAGTCCACAAAAGCCATTCAATACAGCCTGCAATAAACCTCCTGCTCCAGTCATGAAATATGGATTGTTACTTGTGGGAGTTTCCGAAATAACTCCGAAAGGCTTTCTCAGGTTGGGCTCATAACAACGACGAAACATCTCGTATGCTTTATCTGCTTCTCCTATACGAGCATACTGTACGCAATAAACAGAGTACGACATAGCCGGTCCATCTTTTTGGTCTATACGCTCGGCATAATATTCCAAATCTTGTCTCTGTCTGTATTCATCAGTTATCAACCCTAGTGGATAAGCTAGCAGATTTGCATCAGCTTGTTTGATCATTTCGCCTTTATAAGTGGAATGCTCACGTGTCACACCATTTTCGAATTGTAATACGCGGATATTTTCTCCAATCTCCCACCATATTTCCGGAACCTTTTCTCCACAAATCTCAGCAGCCTGACAAGCATACTTAAGCGCAAGTGACGCTGCACCGTTTGTAAACGCATTATCTGTAACACCGTTTGCATATTCATCAGCTCCGGTCACGTTATGAATTGAATATGAACCATCCTGATTGCGAGTAACACGACTTGTCCAAAAGTCTGCAATTTCTTTGAGCAACGGATAACCTTCACGTTGCAGCCAACGCACATCACGAGTTACACAATAATAATTCCAGCAGGCAATTCCTATGTCGGCTGTAATATGATGTTCAAACGGACCGGTCAATGCATGAGTAGGCGTAGCTTCTTCACCAGAATCATCACTCTCCCACGGGAACATTGCTCCCCGATAACCATATGCCAATGCTTTTTTACGAGCAGCAGGAAGACGGTCAAAGCGATAATCAAGCATTGACCGGGCTATATCCTGATTCAACAGAAGCATAGGGGGATACATCCACAATTCTGTATCCCAAAAGATATGTCCATTATATCCCTGCAACGATAATCCCATAGGAGGGATACTTAAGCGACTACCTCCACGACAAGAAGAATATAAATTAAATAAGGCAAATCTTACGATACGCTGTGCGTCATCATCTCCTTCAATACGTATATCACCTTGCCATAGTTCATCCCAAAGACGATAATGTGCCTGCATCAATGCTTCTTCTCCCTCATGCACTGCATAAATTACCTGCCGCTCTGCTTCATTATAGGGATCAAAAAAATCACGTGATGAACATACGCTTCCTGCTAAAGAGAAACAAAATGTTTCTCCCTTTTTTAGCTGAATCGAAAAAAACAATTCCCGAGTAGCTTCATCATACATAGGCTTTATCTGTTCACCATTGAAAAGAAAAGAAGAAGTAGAAGCTACCCGACGGTATCCGAGCCGAGAAGTTGCATCCGATTCAAGCATGTACATACGATTTCCATCAGCTTCCATTTCACGATACCGAATTGAAGATTGCGAATAATCGTCTGGAATACCCATTCCTGAACGGACTTCCAACAACATATCCTTACATGCCTGAACAGTCACACGAATTAAACCGGCATAAGGCAAATTGCGTAAAGCACACAACTCATAAGATACATCTGCTTTTTCTAAGGTATGGAAACTTGTTTGATGTACAGCACGGCGCATATCTATCGTTTGTTGCCAGCCGGAGATATTTGAAGTATCAACTTTTTTATTGTCTATTTTCATAGAAAGACAAAACGGATTAATTCCTCTCATTACTCGACTAACAACATGGGGAGATGCAGCATCGAATACATGATTCAACATAACATGCTCTACAGCAAAAGGTTCTTTTTGAGGAAGAATCCCTATACATCCGTTTGCCATAGGAGCAGGAGCATATGGAGCTTGAATATCAACAGCATGCAGTTGCCATAGTCTTTCTTCTTCAGCTCTTATAGACGTTGCAGACAAGATTATTCCCAGTATAAAACATAGAGCATGTATTCTCATAGTAATTTTCATTCTGAAGTACATTTCTTATTATTTTCAATTCAGGCTTTGGCAAAGATACATTTTTCTTCAAAATAAAAATCAACTTCCTTGAGCGTAAAGCAAGCAGCAGTAATATTTTTCACGAAAGCAAGATATTACATAATAAAAATATCAAAGTTGACTTTCTTTACAACAAAATGTATTTAAACCTTATCAAACAGTTGACTGGCTGACCGAAAATTCATATTTTTGCACAATTAATTGAAATTACGTAATTTAGTTAAAATGAATCAAGAATTCGAGCTTATCGCCAAGACCTTCCAGGGACTGGAAGAAGTGCTGGCACAAGAACTCACCGAGTTGGGAGCCGGAAATATTGAAATCGGACGCCGTATGGTTTCTTTTACCGGTGACAAAGCAATGATGTATCGTGCTAATTTTTGCTTGCGCACAGCTATTCGTATCTTAAAACCAATCAAACATTTTACTGCAAAAACAGCAGATGAAGTGTATGAAGCTGTTAAAAGTATTGCTTGGGAAGACTATTTGGATAATATGAGCAGCTTTGCTGTTGATGCGGTAGTATTCTCCAATGAATTCCGTCATTCGAAGTTTGTTGCTTATAAGGTAAAAGATGCTATTGTCGATTATTTCCGTGAAAAGACAGGCAATCGTCCATCTGTACGTATTAGCAATCCGGATCTGGCTATTAATATCCATGTTGCAGAAGACCGTTGTACACTTTCACTCGACAGTTCGGGTGAATCACTTCATCGCCGTGGCTACCGTCAGGAACAAGTAGAAGCTCCTTTAAACGAGGTATTGGCTGCCGGAATGATTCTGATGACTGGATGGAGAGGCGAATGTGATTTAATAGACCCGATGTGTGGCTCTGGAACAATTCCTATTGAAGCAGCACTCATCGCACGCAATATTGCTCCGGGAGTATTCCGTAAAGAGTTTGGCTTTGAAAAGTGGCGTGACTTCGACCAGGATTTATTCGATTCAATCTATAATGATGATTCTAATGAACGTGAATTTAACCATAAAATTTACGGATATGACAACAATCCGAAAGCCAACGAAATTGCTGTGCACAATGTAAAAGCAGCAGGAGTAAGCAAGGATGTCATTCTAAAAATCCAACCGTTCCAGCAATTTGAACAGCCTAAAGAAAAGAGTATCATTGTGACTAATCCACCTTATGGAGAACGAATATCTTCTGATGATCTGCTAGGCCTATACCAAATGATTGGAGAACGCTTGAAACATGCATTCAGCGGCAATGATGCCTGGATATTAAGCTATCGTGACGAATGTTTCGACCAAATTGGACTAAAGCCATCTGTCAAAGTTCCTTTGTTTAATGGTTCACTGGAATGTCAGTTCCGGAAATATCAGATTTTCGATGGAAAATACAAAACCTTCCGTAGTGAAAACAGTGACAAAGAATTTAAGCCTAAGCGGGAAGGAAACGAAACCCGTCCACGGAAGCGTGCAGAAAAAGTAGAATATAAAGGAGATAAAAAAACAAGTTTCCGAACAGAACGTAAGGAAAACGATAAGAAAAACGTTTCTCGCGAAAATCGTCCTTCACGTCCTTCTACTGATGACGGACGCCCTAAGCAGGCACCCGCACCTCGTTACATGCACCGCCGTCGTGCAAACGAAGAAAATACAGAAAATGAATAAGTAACGTATATCCACTGAAAATGAAGCGTATATTTCAAATAATAGCTCTATTCTGTATGATAGCAACAATTTCATCTGCCCAAGAGAAAAAGACATTCACCCTCAATGATGTAATACCGGGTGGAGATAATTATTTTAATCTTGTGCCGAAAAGCATGCCCGGACTACAATGGTGGGGTGATATATGTGTCCGTACAGATATAGAGAACATCAAAAAAATAGATACTAAAAGCGGAAAAGAAAGTATACTCGTCACACTGGAAGAGGTAAATGAAGCGCTGAAAAATGGCGAAATGCCTTACAAACTTACAGGTCATATCAAACCACTTCGTACACTGATGGCTGCTTCACTTCCTTGGGGTGACCGTAATGTGATTACTTTTACCCAGTATGACGACCGTACTCCCGGACAAAAGTACATGATATGGTATGACTTCAGCAAAAAGAAAATAGTCAATCTATTTAACCTGCAGGGAGAAGGTCCGACAAACTTCGATTTCTGTAAAGAAAATGACTACATGGCATATACTATCGGGAATGACCTGTATGTAGCACATGAAGGGGATTTCAGCAGCATGGTTAACCCAAAAGTTACAGGGAACCAACAGCAGGAAAAGGATGTCGTATATGGCCAAGCTGTACACCGTAATGAGTTTGGTATCATGAAAGGTACTTTTTGGAGTCCGAAAGGTACTTACTTGGCTTTCTACCGTATGGACCAAAGTATGGTAACCGATTATCCACAGGTAAATACTACAGCACGCATTGCCGAGCTTGTTCCCGACAAATACCCAATGGCTGGTATGACAAGCCATAAAGTAACTGTCGGAATATACAATGTAAAAGATGGCAAGACAATTTATTTACAAGCCGGTGATCCTACTGACCGTTATTTTACTAACATTAGTTGGGGCCCTGACGAAAAGAGTGTATTCGTTATCGAACTGAACCGCGACCAGAATCATGCACAACTGGTTCAATATGATGCCGTAAGCGGACAAAAGATAGGAGTACTTTATGAAGAGAAACATGCTCGTTACGTAGAGCCGCAGCATCCTCTGATATTCTTACCTTGGGATGACAGCCAGTTTATTTATCAGACACAGCGAGACGGCTTCAACCATTTGTATCTTATGGATACAAAAACCAAACTGAAAGGTGAATGGAAAACTGGAAAGGATAGTGAAGACCAATATTGTGAATATCTGAAAACAATCCCATTGACCGAAGGCAATTGGTTGGTTCAAGATGTTTTAGGATTCAATACTTCTCGTAAAGAAATCATAATTGCAAGTACGGAAATATCTCCTTTACAGACTAATATATTCAGTCTGAACGTAAAAAATGGGAAACGTACACTGATCGGTATGGAAGATGGTACTCACCAGGCCAAATTATCAGCAAGTGGAACCTATCTTATCGATTACTTCACTTCGAACAATGTTCCACGTGAAATCAGTATTCTTCCTACTACCGGGAAAAAAGGTACAACTCTGTTCACAGCAACCGACCCGCTGAAGGAAAACTACAATTTACCGGAAATTACTGTAGGAACAATTAAAGCAGCCGATGGAGAAACAGATTTGTATTACCGCTTAATTAAGCCTGTTAATTTCGATCCGAACAAAAAATATCCGGCTATTATTTACGTATACGGAGGTCCACATGCACAAATGATACATAATACCCGTTTTTATGATGCACGTGGATGGGATCTTTACATGGCACAACAAGGTTATGTAATGCTTACTGTTGACAACCATGGAAGTGATAATCGCGGTATTAAGTTCGAAAATTGTACCTTCCGCCATCTTGGTACAGAAGAAATGAAAGACCAAGTACAAGGAGCCAAGTTCCTGCAATCACTTCCATATGTTGATGCAGACAAAATCGGTGTTCATGGATGGAGCTTCGGGGGATTCATGACAACTAATCTTATGCTGACTTATCCGGATATCTTCAAGGTAGGAGTAGCTGGTGGTCCGGTTATCGACTGGCAATTCTACGAAGTTATGTATGGAGAAAGATACATGGATACTCCACAAGCTAATCCTGAAGGATATAAAGAATCAAATCTTCGCTTAAAGGCTGGTAACTTGAAAGGTCGTCTGGAAGTAATTATCGGTGGAATGGATCCTACCTGTGTACCGCAACACAGCATCAGTTTTTTACGTGCTTGTATTGACGCTGGAACTCATCCAGATTTCTTCATCTATCCGGAAGACGGTCACAACATGATGGGGCGCGACCGCGTACACTTGCACGAACACATCACCCGTTATTTTCTTGATCATTTGAAATAAAATAAAGAAACAAATCATAATACTGTAAACATATGAAACTGTTACTGTTAGGTTCAGGTGGACGTGAGCATGCACTAGCATGGAAAATTGCCCAAAGTCCGAAAATAGAAAAACTATACATCGCTCCAGGTAATGCCGGAACACGTGAAGTTGGTGAAAATGTAGCAATAAAAGCAGACGATTTCGAAGCTATCAAAGAATTTGTTGTAGCAAATGGTATCAACATGGTAGTAGTAGGCCCTGAAGATCCATTGGTAAAAGGTGTCTACGACTTCTTTAAGAACGATGCTGCATTGGCCAATATCCCAGTAATCGGTCCGTCAAAAGCAGGTGCCGTACTCGAAGGAAGTAAAGAATTCGCTAAAGGATTCATGCAACGTCATCACATCCCGACAGCTGGATATAAAAGCATTACTTCTGCCAATTTAGAAGAAGGTCTTGCTTTCCTCGAAACATTACAAGCTCCGTATGTATTGAAAGCTGACGGTTTGTGTGCTGGAAAAGGTGTACTGATTCTTCCGACTTTAGAGGAAGCAAAAAAAGAACTGAAAGAAATGCTCGGCGGTATGTTCGGTAATGCATCGGCAACCGTTGTTATCGAAGAGTTTTTGAGTGGTATCGAATGTTCTGTTTTCGTTTTGACTGACGGAAAGAACTATAAAATCTTACCTGAAGCAAAAGATTACAAACGTATCGGCGAGGGCGATAAAGGTCTGAATACCGGAGGTATGGGTTCTGTTTCGCCAGTACCGTTTGCAGACGAAGCTTGGATGAAGAAAGTAGACGAACGCATTATTCGTCCGACAGTAGAAGGCCTGGCAGCTGAAGGGATCGATTATAAAGGATTTATCTTCTTCGGTTTGATTAACGTAAAAGGTGAACCGATGGTTATTGAATACAATGTCCGTATGGGTGACCCTGAAACTGAAAGTGTCATGCTGCGCATTAAGAGTGACCTTGTGGAACTGTTTGAAGGAGTAGCGGCAGGAAACCTCAATGAAAAGACACTGGAAATAGATTCACGTTCTGCAGTATGCGTTATGCTGGTATCTGGCGGTTATCCAGAAGCATATGAAAAAGGATTCCCTATAACAGGAATCGAAGAAGCTAAAGCAGGAGGCAGCATCGTATTCCATGCCGGAACAGCATTGAAAGATAATCAGGTTGTCACATCCGGAGGTCGTGTGATAGCTGTCAGCTCATACGGTACCAACAAGGAAGAAGCATTGAAACAATCCTTTACCAATGCCGGAAAAATTTCATTCGAAAAGAAATATTTCCGTTCTGATATCGGTTTCGACTTATAATATTTCAATTCATCACCACAGCTACACCAATTATTCTGTTTAAAGAGTAAATGAGTGTAGCTGTGGTGACATTTCTTTTGTCATCAATATCCGTCACATGATCCAGACCAGAAACAGATTTCAATACGAAGTTGCGACAGGACGTGCCACACTTCCAGTTGTAAGTACTTTAACACTTATTCTATGGGTCATATCGACTCCACATTTATGGGCAAATATTGGCTCGTTATTAATATTCAGCCTTACTACTTACCTGCTACTGGAGACGGATACGAAGTTTGCACTGATACGTACACGTACGACGCTTCCTGCTTCTTTTTTTCTTCTGTTTTATGCGGCAACACCTTTCTTGCATACATGGAATGTTACACTATTACTTCCAGTATTCTTTCTTTGTATGCTATATTCACTGTTTCAAAGCTATGAATCTCCCCATGCTTCGACCGCCATATTCCATGCTTTCTTGTGGATGGGGTTAAGTAGCCTTATTCTTCCTTGTATAGCTTGGATTACTCCGCTACTATATATTCATATGATTAACCTTCGTTCGCTCGAAGGAAAAACCTTTTTTGCCGGAATCATTGGCTTTACATTACCTTACTGGCTTCTGCTGGGATATGACTTATATACGGATCAAACCGAAGAATTCTACAATGTAATTTCGCATATTCTACAGTTTGATCAAATAAATTATGCACCCATACATTTCAGCTATTATACTTTATGGGGAGTTATCACAATATTATGGATTGCATTTAGTATTCCTTATTTACGATTTGCATATAAAGACAAAGTACAAACTCGTATTTTATTACAAGTGATACTATCCATGGGAGTATGGATAAATATTCTTATGGTTTTACAACCATCTCATATTAAAGCATTACTTCCTTTAGCTATTATTCCGATGGTATTTATGGGAGGACATTTATTTTCACTTACTTTCAGTAAATTTACCCGAATAACTTTTATTACGGTTCTTGTTATCTGGTTTGCATTGTGCTTATTTATGGATATATTTCTTCAACTTCTGACCGACTGGGGATATTTTGGTATGTTCTTATCTGCTTTTCTTGCCGGAACAATTTTACCATTCAGTTCTGAAACAGTCCTACTTGCTTGTGTTGGCTTAGGACTCGACCCTATATGGTCTACCATTGCCACAACAGCAGGCAACGTTTTAGGTGGACTTACCTGCTATTGGATAGGCCATCTTGGAAAAATGGAATGGATAGAAAAATACCTTGGAGTAACTCCGAAACAAATGGAACGTGCTACCCTATTTATACATGGAAGGGGAGCATGGATGGCATTATTCTCTTTTTTGCCTGTAGTAGGAGATGCAATTTTAATTGTACTAGGATTGATGAGAGCTCATATTGGGATTGTTACTGTTTCGATGAGCATCGGTAAGCTGGCTCGTTACGCTATATTAGTAGCAGCAACTCTTGGTATTATCAGTCTTTTCTAAAATAATTATTATATCAATTTTAATTTATGATAGAACTAGAACAAACTGCAGATGGAAGTTATACACTTTTCGTACCTGAACTAAACGAACATTATCATTCCGTAAAAGGGGCTTTGACGGAGTCTGAACATATATTTATCAACATGGGAATGAAACATCATCCCTCCTCTACACTGCGAATACTGGAAATCGGTTTCGGAACCGGGCTCAATGCATTTCTCACTCTGTTGGAAGCTGATAATTCAAAACGTCAAGTTCACTATACAACAATAGAACGCTACCCTGTAAGTAATGATATTGTACATCAACTTGCCTATCCAGAACAGATCTGCCCGGAACGTAGTAACGACTTCTATGCACTGCATAATTCAGCATGGAATACAGATATAAGCTTAACACCTTACTTTACTTTACATAAAGTAGAAGGAGATTTTACGAACTATAAATTCCAAGGAGCATTTGACCTCATTTACTTTGACGCTTTTGCTCCAGAAAAACAACCGGAAATGTGGAGCCAAGAACTATTCAACACCCTATATGCTTCTCTAAATTCTGGTGGTATTCTCACAACATACTGTGCTAAAGGAGTAATACGCCGGATGCTGCAAACTGCGGGATTTACCGTAGAACGTCTTCCAGGCCCTCCAGGTGGAAAACGAGAGATATTGAGAGCTTCAAAATAAAAGATTTCCCTTCGTATTCACGTTTCCATGAAATACGAAGGGAAATTCTTATATTAATAAATACATATATTTTTTACTTACTGCACGATATCCTTTAGCTTGATACATTGGAAAGTCATATGTGCAACACTACTTTCATAAAGAATGCCAATCGTTTCTTTATCTACCATCGTAAGACACGAATAACCCCAGTTCTCACCTTCGTCTAAAAGCAACTGATGTGCCCATGTATTTCCACCATCAAGGCTTATTTTTATAGTAATATTTTTACGAGCATTGGTTGTATTCGGGTTCGAAAAAATCAATATATCCTTACCTAAAACATTGTCCGCTGCTTTCACACTGATAAGACTTGCCATACAAACAGGCTCAGGCAATGCTGTTCGTGATGACTCATGTTCTTTCCACGTCATGCCCAAATCAGAAGTTGTATAAACAGCACGGCTTCCCCCACGATTATCTCTCATATTCAACATCAGTGTTCCAGGAACAACTTCAGCAACCTGAGCTTCCGTAGTATTTGTACGTGCATGATTATGAATGGTCCATGTTTCTCCTCTATCCTTACTATACATAATACCAGCATTAGGAATCCGGTCTTTACCTATATATTGAATAGGAAATACCAA
>ERZ791773.755-NODE-755-length-10804-cov-12.834310_pt1 | contig 10804 bp, 9 predicted proteins | sample MGYA00509948_ERZ791773 | MGnify/ENA primary metagenome ERZ791773 (study PRJEB30046, sample SAMN00791987) | human gut metagenome | study: EMG produced TPA metagenomics assembly of the A metagenome-wide association study of gut microbiota in type 2... | reverse complement strand
TTGCGGTGGGCAGTGATCCTTCGTGATGCGAACAACAACTTCAATTTTTTGCATAGAATTTTTCTAGAATCTTTGGTGAACAACTTCTCACAGACATTTAATGCTCCGCATCGCATACGCTGAATTTTGTTAAGCAAGGCTCCATCCAGCCGCATTCTTTCGGATGTTGACAAACTCCTGATAAATGCCGGGCTGCTTCAAAAGTTCTTCGTGCGTGCCCTGCTGTGCAATCTGGCCGTTGTCAATGACCAAAATTTGATCGGCATTCTGGATAGTATTCAGACGGTTGGCGATTACGAGAAGTGTCTTGCCCTTTACCAGTTCTGAGATAGCCTCCTGAATATAGCTTTCATTGTCAGTATCTACGCTTGCGGTAGCTTCATCCAAAATTATGATAAAGATGCAGCGTGCAATCGAGATACGCTGCTTTTCACCGCCGGAGAGTGTAGCATCGCCTTCACCAACTACGGTCTGGAATCCATCGGGCAAAGCCATGATGAAATCATAGCAGCGGGCCTTTTTAGCAGCTGCATTCACTTACAGAATGACAATTTTCGCACCAGCTGCCAGACGGGGCCTGTTCGTTGACTGGGCTTTTTTTGACGGTAGTGAAATATCGTCTGAATTTGTCGGCGGTCAATGTGCTTCATGGCGGTTCCCTCCTAAAGCCGCCGTGTCAGAGTGTAGTCGTCACTCCTTTGTCGAGGGCATAAGGAACGGCGGCCTTGATGTTACTCAAAACCGCCGCAGTACCCGGAAAAACCATTTTGGGCGCACAAAGCTGCCTGCCCTGCAACGGTTTTTTTCTTTCCCCGTCTGGCGGGGCAGAATCGCTTGGCGTATTTAGTTTAGTCTTGCTCCTGTGCAGCTGCCTCTTTCAGCCGGTCAAAACTCTCATCGCTGATGATGTGTTCAATACGGCAGGCATCGGCCTCCGCAGTTTTGGGGTCAACGCCTGCGGCGATAAGCTGCTCGGTAAAGAAGCAGTGACACTCGTAGATTTTTTCGGCTACCTCGCGCCCACATCGGTCAGATGGAGAAAGTGATCTTCGTCCATCATAAGAAAGCCGCCGTCCCGCAAGGTAGCTACTGCATGGCACACGCTGGGCTTTGACACCTCCATGTGCCGGGCCACATCTACGGAGCGCACCATACCGAGTTTCTTTGGAAAACAAGGATGGTTTCCAGGTAGTCCTCCCCGGACGCATGAAGTTTCATCTGAACCTCCTTTACTGAGCCAGCTTCCAGCCGATGGCCTCCTGTCTGGCCGATACAAAATCGGCATACAGGCCCTTTTGCTGGATCAGCTCCGCATGAGTGCCGCGCTGGACGATATGAGCGTTGTCCAGTACAAGGATCTGATCGGCGTTGCGGACGGTTTTCAGACGGTGGGCAATCATGATGATGGTCTTGTCATGGGTCAATGCCTCGATAGCCCGCTGCAATTCATCCTCATTCTCCGGGTCAACGCTGCTTGTTGCCTCGTCCAAAATGATGATGGGCGCATTTTTCAGCATGGCGCGGGCGATGGAAATACGCTGTTTCTCACCGCCGGACAAAGTGCCACCGCCCTCGCCAATCATAGTATCATAACCCTCCGGCAGAGCGGAAATAAAGTCATGGCAGCAAGCCTTTTTCGCCGCCTCAACCACCTGCTCATGGGTGGCGTCCGGGCAGCCAAACTTGATATTGTTCTCAATCGTATCTGCAAAGAGGTATACGCTCTGGAACACCATCGAGATATTCTTCATCAGGCTGTCCAGCTTAAAATCTCGTACATCCGTACCGCCTATGGTAATCTTCCCGGCATTCACATCCCAAAAACGGGCAATCAGGTTGCACATCGTTGTTTTTCCTGCCCCGGAAGGGCCGACAATGGCCGTAGTCGTTTTTTCGGGAATGGTAAAGCTGACCTGATCTAATATCTTGCGGTCTGCGTAGGAAAAATCCACCTTGTCAAACACGATCTCGCTGGACTTTGGCGTAATGTCAGTGCCTTTCTCGTCCATCGCCGGCGTGTCATCAATGGAGTTTGCCGTATCCATCGAGGCCGCCAGCATTTGCAGCAGAGAGGCCATATTCCCGGCGTTCTCCAAATCGTTGAACACCATGAAAGAAGCAATCACCAAAATCAAGCCGTAGGCCAGCGGCAGGGAGCCGTCCAGCCAGAACCAGACCGAGGCCAAAAGCAACAGGACGCTAAACACCCGGACAACAGCCTGTTTGATAGCGTCATAGGGAACGCTGGCCTTTGTCAATTTCAGGTTATCCCGGCAGCTCGCCTTAATTGCACTGCCGATAGACTGCGTGCTGTCCCGTTCCAGTCCAAATGCTTTGACAATCCCCATCCCCTGAATGTACTCCAACACAGACTCCACAAGGGACTCCTGTGTGTGCTGGCGTACCCCGCTGAGCGCGGCAGATTTGCGAAGCGCCAGTTCCGCCGCCGCAAGGTAAATCAGGACACCGGCAGCGGCCACAAGACCGATCCGCCAGTCAAATACCAACAGGACGATGACGAGGGCAACCGAGTTGAAAAAACCGCCCAGCACTGACACCAGGACACGGGCTGCTGAGTTCTCTACATCACCCAAAGTTGTTGTGACAATGGCGGTAATATTCCCGATACTATTCTTGTTGAAGTAGCCCATCGGGATGTAGCGCAGCCGATCTCCGATGTGGATACGCTTTTCCGCCACCATACAATAGCCGGTTTCCGTCTGCTCCATCGTGGAAAAATAGGTCATAATAATACGCCCAATGAGGGAAACGGCCATAATCCCCAGCGAAAGCCAGATAAACTTTCCGTCCCGGTTGTCAGATACCAGCGCGCCGATCACTACAAAGAGGGCGGCAAACTGCATGGCTGAAAACAGCCCGGACAGGAATGAGAATAACAGGGATTTTTTTAGAAGCTCCTTTTTGCTGCCTGCAAAAGCAAAGATTTTTTTCAATGTTCCATACATCTGACAACACCCCCTTACATCTGGTCTTTCGCGCCGATGTGCGCCTGCCACATATCCCGGTAGAGGGGGCAGGTTTCCAGCAGCTTCTCATGCGTACCCTGTGCGTGGATGGTTCCATCCTTCACCACAACGATGTTATCTGCGCCAACAATGGTAGACAGCCGGTGTGCGATCACAATCAGGGTCTTGCCGACAGTTAAAGTGGAAATGGCTTTCTGCACCAGCGCCTCATTCTCTGGGTCGATATAGGCAGTTGCCTCGTCCAAAATGACAACCGGCGCATTTTTCAGCATGGCGCGGGTGATGGCAATCCGCTGGCGTTCACCGCCGGAAAGATGGGAACCGGCGCTGCCGACAACCGTATCATAGCCATTATCCAGCTTGCGGATAAAGGCGTCGCAGCCGCTTTGCTTGGCCGCCTGCTCCACCTCTGCGTCCGTGGCACTGGGTCTTCCCATGCGGATATTCTCCCGGATACTGCGGTTAAACAGGTAGTTGTCCTGAGATACATAGGAAATCTGGTCTGCAATTTCAGACAGCGGCATATCCTTCAGCTCATGGCCGCCAAGGGTAATGCTGCCGGATGTTACATCCCAATACCCGGCAATCAGCTTCGCCACCGTAGACTTGCCGGAGCTGGACGGCCCTACAAGAGCGGTCATGGTGCCGGGGTGGATGGCGAGATTCACATCATGCAAAACCTCTGTTGTCCCGTCATAGGAAAACGACACAGACCTAAGAGAAATGCCGGTATTTTCCAGCTTGATCGGCGTTTCTTTATGGTTCAGTTCTTCGGCGTTTAGAAGCTGGCTGATTTCTTCCACATTTGTCCCCAGTACGGCCAAATCGTCCGTAAAGGTAAAGGCCGCAATAATCGGCCCAATCAGCCCCAGCGAGAAAATCACAATGGACAGGAAGGTGGAAAGCTCCAGACTGCCGGAGAGCCAGAATGCAAAACCGCAGGGCAGCACGCAAATCAGCACTGAGGGCAGGATGGCGTTGTAGGCGCTCATGGTTTTCTGGCTTTCCCGCATCCAGTCCACATAATAGTTGGCGTTATAATTCACCGCGGCAGAATATTTTTTGTAGGAACCGGCGGACTGGCTGAACGCTTTTACCACCTCAATCCCGCCGATGTATTCTACAATGGCGTTTGCCATCTGCTTGCCTGCCTTGACAGCACCCTCCCACGTGACGGGATAATTCTTCATACCGGCGGACATGACAGCAAGGCCCACCACCAGCGTAACAAGGGACAGGAGCGCCATGCGCCAGTCCATAACGAACAGATATACGACAATCACCAAAGGCACCAGCACATTTGCGGTCATTTCCGGGAGCAGGTGTGCGAAGGTCGATTCCATGCCTTCAACCCGGTCAACAATCGTCGTTTTGTACTGGCCGGACGGAGTATCTAAAATCGTCCCCATCGGGACGCGGGCCAGCTTTGCGGTGATATTCTCCCGCAGATCGCGCAGCGTGTAATAGGTCGCCGTGTGGGAAATCGTTGTAGAAAGACTGGAAAACAGCACTTTCCCAAAGTAGCCGCACAATGCAATAATACCAGCGGTCACATAGCGGGAAAAATTCTGTTCCCCAGACAACATCATTGTGACAATATTCGCCACGCAGAAATAGGGCACCATCTGGCAGGCCACGCCTAATACCGCAAGGATAACACTGCCGATGAATTTTCCATGATAGGGCTTGCCCCATCCCCATAAGACGCCTATGGGCGACTCTTTCTTTTCCTCCTTCATTCTGTGGACACCTCCTTCTTCATATCACTCAGGAAAAACTTCAGCAGGCGTTCTCGGCCATTGCTGTCCTCTATGGAATAACTTTCCTGAATTTGCCCGTTTTCTAAGTGAAGGACATAATTGCAGCAGCGTAGAATAAATTCTGGGTCATGCGTTACCACAAGTGCGGTTCTTCCGGCATTTGCCACCTGATTGACAACATTGGCAACTTGCCTCATGTGAAACAGGTCAAGGCCGCTGGTCGGTTCATCGAATAAAATCAGAGGCCGCCCAGAAGCAATCGCAGAGGCAACCGCCACACGCTGCTTTTGACCGCCGGACAGTCCCATTGGGTGGCAGTCCTCAAAGGAAAGCAAGTCCATCTCCTGCAAGATTTCTCTTGCCCTCTGCTTATCCTCGGTTCTCATACTGAGCAGAATTTCATCCAGAACACTTTCGGTAAAGAGCTGGTGGTTTACATCCTGCATGACCATATAGCAGAGTTTCAATCGTTCTTTTCTGGAATAGTTCTTGCTCTGATCCTGCACCGTTCCTTTGAAGTGCTTTTCCAACCCGCAGAGGCACCGGGCAAATGTGGATTTTCCAGCACCATTATGTCCGATGATGGCCGTGGCGCTGCCGGATGGGAAAGAGGTTTCCGTTATATGCAAGGTTTCCGGCGCATGCTTATAGGCGAAGGATACATTCTTTATCGTCCAAACCGCCTCGTTCATTCTCTGCGGCGGGCCTTCAATCTCTGAAAGCCCCGCAAGGTCAAGAGGGCGCAATCCCATATCATCGCGTTGTTTTGCCGACAGGCCGCAAAATTCCTCTGCTGTATAATCACCTTCGATTTCTCCATCTTTCAGGTACAGGACACGGTCAAAGAGGCCGGACAGATAATACAGCCGGTGTTCAGAGATTATGATGGTCTTTCCCTGCGATTTCAAAGTAAAGAGAAGCTGTCGGAAATCAGCGATAGCGTATGCGTCAAGGTTGGATGATGGTTCATCAAGCACATAAACATCTGGGTCAATCGCCGCAGCCGATCCGCAGGCGATTTTTTGCTTTTCACCGCCGGATAAAGAAAAAATACTTCTATCAAGCAGCGGCTCCAGCTTTAGCTGTGCAGCTACACGCTTTACCCGGTCACGCACAATATCTTCAGGCATTCCGTGGTTTTCCGGGCCGAAAGCCAGTTCGCTGGTCGTGTCCACATTGAAAAACTGAGAACGCGGATTTTGAAATACAGAACCGACTTTCAGAGAAATATCAAACAGTGACAGGTCACGGGTATCCTTTCCATCCAGATAGACGGAGCCGGTATAAGTCCCCTCATGATAATGGGGGATCAAGCCGTTAAACAACCGGGTCATGGTTGTTTTCCCACAGCCGGAAGTCCCGCAGAGCAGAACAAAAGAACCGTCCTCAATAGTGCAGGAAATATGTTTCAAAGCGCCACCGGCCTGCCTCTCACTGTCGGGAAGGGTACTGGCAGGATAAGAAAAGGACACATCTTGACATTCAATCATTTCCTTCACCCCCTTGCGGCAAGCACATAGATTTGCGCAGCAAATGCTCCCAGACAGATCAGCAGGAAAATAACATCCTGCACATGAAAACCCAGCTTACAGATATTCGTCCGTTTTACCGGGCCTCCCAATCCCCGCGTAAGGGCTGCCTGGGACAGTTCCTCTCCGATTTTGACGGAGCAGATCATCATGGGGACAATCCGATACTCTAAAATCGCACCGACTTTTCCACCACCAAAGCGGACGCCACGCATCCGCATGGCGTCCCCAATAGCGCTCCATTCTTCCGCAACCGTGGGAAAGAAGCGAAACATCACGGACATAGGAATGGTGATCTGCTGCGGCAGGTGGAGCCGTTCCATCGCCGCAACAAATTCGCTGACCGTGGTTGTCGTTACCACGAAATATCCCATAACCACACTGGGCGTAAACCTTAGCAGGATACCAACGATGGCTACTGCAATATAGTTTGCTACACCGGTCAGGCGGGACAGGCCAAATATTTCCAGGCACAAGCTGCCTCCAAAAATCAGGATATAGAGAACAGCGCCTTTCCATTTCCTGGCCGCTAATAAAAGCAGAAGAGGGATGGCCGCCAGCACGATGATGTAATACTGCATGATACCTTCATACGAACCGCCTAAAATAAAAACGGCTATGGTAATCAGTACCGCCAGTTTTGTCCGGGGGTCTAATAAAATTCCACTGTTGTTTTTTTGACTTGCAAGAAGTTCGCGGCTCATTACACAATTCCCGCCCGCTCAAAGTGCTTTTTGAAAATCTTCTGTCCAATCAGGCCACCCACAAGACCGCTGACAAAAGCAGCTACCAGAAGTACCGGCAAAATCCAGTCAGGCATATAGGCCATGAGCGTGTCGGCATATTCTTGACCATAACCGGGAAGCAGGCTCTGGTAGTAAGCGCCACGCGTCACAACGATGGGAATAAAGGCACCGATTACCCACATGGAAAAAACGCCGTGGATCAGCACTTCACGCTTAGCGTTCTTGTAGTCACAGGCTTTCATCATCAAATCGGAAATCAGGCCGAAGATCAGCCCGGTGGGAATGCACCAATAGCCCATGCCGGTCAGCAGCATGATGATACCGAGCAGTACCCCGCAGATGGTAAGCATACCGAATTTCTTGATTTTGGAGAAGAACAACATCATCGGAATACCGCCTACAAGCGGCACGATCACGCTGATAAGCGGAATGAAAATCGGGATAAAGCCGATAGACGCCGCCGCGAAAATGACGATAAAATAAATCGCCGTGAAAATACCGATGTTGATTAGATCCTTTCCTTGCAATTTGTTGTTCATTGCGAAACCTCCTAACATGATTGCTTTCTCGATTAGACCTCGCTAACCAACTCTAATGATAGCACATATTCGATTATACTTCTATGCACATATCGGTATTTTAAGCCCATATAGCAAAGAGTTTTTCCGTTTGGCCAGAATACCCATTGACCGGGAATTTTTGCGCCGGTATAATAATATCAACGATTTTGCGTAATGAAAGGGGCGAAGCAGTTGCGTGATATGATATACAGCATTTTGGAAAACAGCAATTCCGTTTCAGGTGTGACTTTGAAAAACAGTCCAAATAGCAGCGAACTACTATTAGATCAGGCAAATGGTAAAGGGCGCATGACATTCCATACGCTTTTTCCGGGCCTGACATTAGCTTTTATTTTTGTAAATGCTCCTGTGTGGCCGGAATCAGAAGCCAACTCAGAGTTAAGGCCATTATTGATAAACTATTGTATTTCTGGCAGAAGTGAACTGCTTCTCGATGATGGCTCATACATTTACCTGAAGGAAAACGACTTTTGTATCAGTGGGCAGACAGTGCAGAAAGAGTACATCTTTCCCACACGGCAATATCAGGGCATAAAAATATACTTTGACCTGTCACTTCTTTTACAGTCCTGCGGTGAACTTTTGAAATCTTTTTCACTTGACCTCCCTACGCTGGAAAAAAGTTATTGTGGCAACCATAAGACATATATCAACGAAGCGGACAGCGAGCTGGAAAATATATTTCAAAAACTCTGGCGGCTATCCGAAAGACCCTCTGCCTTCCATTTGCAAATCTATACTCTTGAACTTCTCCACCGGCTTCTTAACATGGAAATCCGGCCTCCGAAAACTTGCGGCTTCTACACGGAAACACAGGTTGAAATTGCAAAAAGGGCGGCACAAATCCTTTCTGATGACCTTCGTCAGCACATCCCTGTAAGACAGATTGCAGAACGATTTTCGGTCAGTGAAACCAGCCTGAAAAATTATTTTAGAGGCGTATATGGACAGAATATATCCACCTGGCTGCGAGAAATCCGTATGAACGAAGCCGCAAGGCTTCTTTCGGACACAAAGCGTCCGATTGCCGAAATATCCGAACAGGTCGGCTACTCTAATCAAGGAAAATTTGCAGCCGTGTTCAAAAAGCAGTTTTGTCTTTCTCCGCTGGAATACCGGCGGTCAAAGAATTTGGGAAATATATAAGAGTAAAGCCGGGATTTGCCACTTGTCAGCAAAATCCCGGCCTTACTTATGCTTAAAATTTCATGCGTAAATCAATTCTTGAAAAATAACTTCCTCCGCCTGTGCTTTCAGCGTGTTCATCAGCCCCACCCAGCGCATGGGGTCACGGGCTTTCAGTTCCTCGGTGACGCCCGCCGCCTCCATCATGCGGTGCAGCATGGCGTCCGTCCGCTCCCGCACCGCCCGGTCAATCTCCAACAGGTGCGGGTACAGCTTTTCGCTCAAAATCAAGCTGCTGTAAAGGCCGGGCCGGTGTTCCTTCAGGTAGCGTTGCCGCATACGGCCATATTCTCTCACCGGTGAGGAACGCAAGCTGATCCGCAACGAGGTGTTCCGTTCGGTGGAATGGATCATGTTGGATCGGGGCGTGATCGACGAAGAAATCGCAGAGCAGCGTATTCTACCCCTTTTACCGGAGCGTCTGCACGGTGCAGCCCGTGGGCTGATCGAAAAGTGGGACGACCCCATCGTGCCAGTGGAGGGAATACTGGAGCTTTTACAGGCACTGAAAGCAAAGGGCTACCGTCTCTACCTACTTTCCAACGCTGCCACCCGTCAGCCTATCTACTGGGCACGGGCAGAGGCCAGTAAGCTGATGGATGGTGTCCTGATCTCCGCAGAGGTCAAGCTGTTGAAGCCCGACTCGCAGATCTGCCGCACCTTCCTACACAAGTTCGCCCTTCGCCCGGAGGAATGCGTTTTTATTGACGATACGCCATCAATGTGGAGGGTGCACTCTACGAAAACATGGCAGGCATCGTGTTCAACATGGATGTTCCTGCCCTTGCCGAGAGCCTGCGCACTCTGGGCGTGGAATGGTAATATCCAATTTGGAGAAATGATTATGGTGGTCTGGATTGGTTTGATACTTTTGATTTGTGCTGGATTCTCTGCTTATGCGGGGGCATCCCAGTTGGAACAGGCAAAACAACATGCGAAGTGTTCTTTGAACGCTTTTACTTTGTGTTATTCCGGCATCCAGAAGCTTCTGGTGGAAGGTTCTGCTGGTGTACTGGAATCCTCGGTCACTGTGGAACAGTGGGTGAGCATCTGGATTTTCCAGAACAGCTTTATCAAGCGTATCAGAAGGCGAATGGTCTGTCAGACCGAACGGCTCTCAACGAATAATATACTTTCAGCTTGCGTTTTCCTGTTCGTCAAGAATGCGCCAGCCGTCCATCAGGTCTGAATTTTCCATAATAAAGGTGTGGGCAGTATCCTGTCCCCACGAGTTGTCGTATTTCAGCATCAGATAATCGCTCAACTCGGTTCGATTTTTGAACTTCAATAAGCGATACGGCTCCTGAAAAGCAACCTTTTCGACAAAATATACCGCATCCGATGTGGGAAGCATAACGCCGACATGACCGATCATAAGAGAATTGTCCGTTTCAGAGAACTGATCGTGCAGGACCACGGAGACAAGACGAATCTTATCATCTTCTACGAAGGAGAGACCGCGTTTCTTCCATTCCTGCTGAATCGTTTTCAAATGGGTAGGAATATCGGTCGTATTGGTGGTTTTGACCGGGGCGAACAGCGCATCAAACTTTTGCCGTTCATCGCCGCAAAGGGATTCCGGGTCAGAATCCAGTGTTTCATAGTCCATAAACAGGGTGTCCTCGGCTGAGTCAAGGTCTGCCTTGCCCGTGACGGTGATAAAATCACCGAACAGCCCACAGGCGGTGATCCGACAGTTCCAGCCGGGGAAGATATCGTTTTTTTCTGTCCATGCGTCCTGCATGGAGTAAGGATCGTATTTCAGATCCAAAGGCTTGGCGTTTTCAAAACCTGTGGTGAGCCATGCCGGGTCTACAGCATTGTTGAACTTCTGAACATGATCAAAGAAGGTCTGTATCCGCAGGTCGGATACGCCGGCATCCTGCAAAAGTTTGGAAAGAAGAGCCTGTGTATTAGAATCTGCCAAATTGGAGTATTCAATTTGCTGAAGGACGGGCTGAGAAGCTTTTTGAGTGCAGCCCCCTGCCAGAAGCGCACCGCAAAAAAGTGCAGCGG
>ERZ791773.747-NODE-747-length-10937-cov-1.972432_pt1 | contig 10937 bp, 5 predicted proteins | sample MGYA00509948_ERZ791773 | MGnify/ENA primary metagenome ERZ791773 (study PRJEB30046, sample SAMN00791987) | human gut metagenome | study: EMG produced TPA metagenomics assembly of the A metagenome-wide association study of gut microbiota in type 2... | reverse complement strand
CATCGTCGGTGCAAACGACGCTAAAACGAAGCTGACGATTCAAAATGCAACCAACGGCGCAACGCAGAACGCCCTGTCCGTCGGCGGCCTGAACCCGTCCAACAACGGCGCGTTTAAAGGCGGCGTATCGCTGAACGAACTGGCCGGTGACCGCTATGACTTTGGCACCGCGTGCGGCGCACTGGCGGGCGGCATCATCGGCTATGCCACACCCAACACAACGCTGGAAAACTGCATAAACTACGGCACAGTGGCTCACAAGTGCGCCGCGGGCGGCTTTGCGGGCTGGAACGAGGGCACGATCACCGGCGGCAGCATGGCGGCGTCCCTCGGCAACCGTGAAACTGGGTATACCTATCTGGGCGGCGTTGCGGGCGTCAACGGCGGTCTTATTCAGTCTGCCTACCCGGCTAAAGACTGCGCCGTGCGCGGCGACAGCTATGTCGGCGGCATTGCGGGCGTCAACCTGGGCGGTAACGCTGCGGCAAGCAAGGGCCTCATCATCTGCACGGGGGACAACAGCAGCACTGGCACGGTGGAGGCCAACCAGTACGCGGGCGGCGTGGCCGGTGCCAACGTCGGCAATATCTCGCTGTCCGGCAAGCTGCAAAGCAGTGTCACCGCCACCGGCTATGCGGGCGGCGTGGCCGGTATCAATACGGATAAGGGCAGTATTTACAGCGCTGAAAACACCACCGGCACGGTCTGGGGCAGCGTCACTGCCGCCAACTACGCAGGCGGCGTGGCCGGTACGAACAGCGCCGAAATCACCCGTGTGGATAACTACGCCTCGGTGCGCGCCAGCACAAAATATGCGGGCGGTATTGCGGGCGAGAACGCCGCGAGCGGCACGATCAGCTATTGCAGCCATGCCCAGAATCCGATCTACGCCACCAACGGCGAGGCGGGCGGCATCGCAGGCAATAATAATAAAGACGCGCTGATTGAGAATGTGCAGGTCAGCGCCGCCGTCACCGCGGCCAACGTCACGGCGGGCGGCGTCACGGCCACGAACTTCGGCATCATCGGCCAAGACAGCGGGCTGGAAAACAACAGCAGTGTAAGCGGCTGCACGATCACCGGCACGTCGGAGAGCATCGGCGCCATTGCGGCGTACAACCGCGCGGGCGCGACCATCCGCAATGTGAAGCTGGCGGCAAACGCCAACGTGCGGTTCAGCACCCCGGCGGTCACCATCGGCGGCCTTGCGGGCATGAACGAGGGCACCGTCACCGGCTGTCAGGTCGAAAACGTCGCGCTGTCGCTGAACGACGGTCTGCGCGCGGGCACCAACACCGTCACGCTGGGCGGCGCGGTGGGCCGCACCACGGCGGACGGCACGGTCAGCAGCACCGACGTTCGGCTGGACCTTACACAAAATCTTGACAAATATACAAATTTGGGCGGCGTCGCAGGCAAGAACGACGGTACCCTGAAGCAGTGTACCTATTCCGGCACGATGGGCGGCGACGCGGGCGCGGACGGCCTTGTCTCCGACGGTGCACGCAGCACCGGCAGCACGGTGGGCGGCATTGCCGGTCTGAACAACAGCACAATCACCGGCTGTGAGGTCAAATACATCAAACTGCAGGTCAGCGGTATCAGCAACATCACCACGACCCAGACCGCAGACGAAAAGCTCGCCAGTGCCAGCCATGTGGGCGGCATTGCGGGCCGCAACAATGCCGAAATCACCAAGAGCTATGTCGCCACCGAGAGCAGCAGCAACGGCGCGGGCAGCATCATCACGGCGCGTTACGGCTTTGTGGGCGGCGTTGCGGGCTCCAACAACGGCACTATCAAGGGCAGCGGCAGCAAAACTGTGCAGACCGATTTGATGCCCGAGTTGAAAGAGTGGATCGCTGACGGAGACACCAATGCAATTGTCGCTGCGCTGCGCGGCAACCCGGTAAATGGGACGGGCGCTACAGTTAGCTATGTGTCCAACTTTGTGGATCTCAAGGGCGTTGACACTGTGACGAATAAGGGCTACACGAACGTTTACAGCGACACGGGTCTGGCCGCTAACGATCTGCTTGTCGGCTTGCGCGGCAGCAATAAGGATATGAACAACCTTGCCAGCGGTCACTTGGGCGGAATTACCGGATTCAACGGCCTGAACGGCAGCATCAGCAGCACGGCCAGCGGTAAGTGGTTCGTCTATGCGGATAACGCAGCCCGCGATGATACCACCGTTGGCGGCATCGTAGGACAGAACGAATCCAATGTGACCGGCACAAGTGCGCTGGATACTGTGGTAAACTGCGCTGCCGTGCGTCGATTCAGCCGCCGGACGTTCTGGAAAACGGGCAATAACGCGACCCAAAGGGGTGATATTTCCCAAAGCGATGCCAATGACCGCGATGATGTTAATTACTATGATTCCACAAACCGCTTCAATGTGCAGGTTGGCGGCATCATCTGCAACCAGAACAACCGCAGTGGTGACCGGTGGACGCTGACAAACTGTATTAACTTCGGCTCTGTCTATAACAGTCGTTCCGGCAATGCGGGCGGCGTCATTTCGCTTTGGAGGAACTACGGCGGCACGCTTCAAAACTGCTACAACTTCGGCGACCTGAAGACGAACTTCAACGACGGCGGCAGTGACTGCGGTACAATGGGCGGTATTGTGGCTTACTATGATGCGCCTGTCTCCAACACGTCGGTCAACGTCCTGTCCTGTCAGAACCATGGCTCGATGAAGTCGTCTATTGATGGCTGGAGCAGCGCAAACGACATCGGCGGCATCTTTGGCAAAGTGCAGATGAAGAACGCCACCGACATTATGACAATCGATCTGTATGACTGTGTCAACGGCAGCACTGTAAGCATTCAAGCCAGATCGATGGCTGTCGGCATTTTTGCTTACTTGGGCCCGTGGGATGGCGTGGACAATCCGAATGTCAGCAGCGTAAAAAAAGGTAACGGCTACAATGGGAATGCCCAGTTTAAAACCATCCCGTATGTTACCATCAATATTGACCGGTGCCGCAACTTTACCACCAATATGACGACCAAAACCAGAAAAGGCGATAATGACAGCACTAATAATGGTAAATATTACTGGATTGCCGGTATTGTCGGCAGCCGGTCCATGGGCGGCTACAGTGTAGCCCCCACAACAATCACAAACTGCTTCTCTGTCGTTAAGGACGATTGGCACCCTGTTGCCTATGACAAGCGTTCGTCCACAGAATTGACAATGAAAGACGGTACGGTTGTTTATGGCGAACACATCGAGGGTCATAACAACTACTATATCGATTCCGGCGCGGCCTTTGCCAATAGCTACAAGAAAAGACAAGGTCAATCCCAAACCGCTACGGGCGTAATCGACAGAACCCTGACGCGCATCACAACCGGCTTGTCCACAAGCATCAACTGGGGCACGCAGAACAGTAACTTTACCGAGCGGCAGGAAAACACCAAGTCCGGCAGCGGCAGACTCTTCATCGGTAAGGATAAAGATAGTGGAACGGACGATGCCTATTTTGCTATGCTGCCCACAAGCAGCGACGGCAAACAAATCAGCTACGACATTACAAAACTAACAGGCAGCACGGGCTATATTGGTGTCAAGACCGGGCAGTCTTTTGGTGAAAAATCGACGCGGCGTTATATCTACGATGCCAACGGCGTTGAGCGCGGGCAGCTGCTACTGGTCTACGGTGAAAACGCACAGACGACCAAGGACAACCGCAAGGGCGAACCGGACAATGAGGACATCACGGACGAGGTCATCCAGAACTACTATAAGTACGTGCTGGACAGCACCAAGCCCGCCAAGCCGGGAAAAATCAACGTCAAGGCCAGCCAGGTGCAGGACGCGGACAACAACGTCTATGGCCGTTATGAAGTGACGTGGGACGAGCCGAACGACACGACAGCCAGCCCCGCCGCTTACTACCGTGTTGAAATTCTGCCCTGCAATGATGCGGGTACTGTCGCACCGGATGCAGATCCCTATCTCAAAGCGGACGTCTACCAGCGCAGCTATACCTTTGTGGCAGATAAAGCGTGGACGGTTACTTCGTCGTGCGTGTAACGCCCTACAACACCAACGACGACCCGAATCAGCCTGATAACCCCAACACCAGCGGCGTGCAGACCTTTATGCACGCCCTGCCGAAACCGGAACTGGAAGTCCGCCTTGTAAAGCGCTCGGAATTTAACTGGAACGAATGCACGAAGGTCGATGGTAACGAAGAATTTAAATATGAGCAAATTCTTGTGTTGAAAAACTATGAGGACTACCCCAAGGATGAAAACTGGACAGTAACCGTAACAAGAAACGGTGTAACGAACCCTTATACGTTCAGCAGGCAGAATGGGAAGAAGTATATCCGCATAGCGTGGAGTATTGGGGTGACCAAGACCTTTACAGCGCTGGCAACTCCGGCAGCGGGCAGCACCACCTATTTACGCTCGGCGGAGTACAAGGTCGAAACCTACGTCCCATCCCAATGGCGTGATGTTAACAAAGAAGATGCCAAGAAGAATGAAGACGGTCTGCCTGCGGGCACGCTGACCAAAGCAGAAAACGCGACAGAGTACGTGACCTGCACCGGCCAATCGGCGGAAAACTTTACCGCAACGGTGACTTTCGGCTTCACGCCAACGTCGGCAGACCCGACCCACGGCAACCCGACCTACCGCGTCATGCTGCTGGCAAAATATCTGGGCAATGACACGGTCAACGGGCGGTCCCTGAACGGCCAGTACATCACGCTGGCCGCGCGGGAGGGCATCGTCACCGAGACACCCGTCACCTTCAACCTGAACAGTCTGCCGTCGGATGCTATGTCCAACTACACCGACTTCCTTGTCATTGCGGTGCCCATCACCAGCGGTAAAGGCGATGTGACCACACGCTGGGATGCCACGGCGGAGGAAGTGTCCGCAGCCATCGCCAGCCATGCAAGCGAGACAAACGACACCGACAAAGAAATCTGGTGGAAGAACGGCTATGAGATCGTTCGCACGGGCGAGCACAGCTATACCTATGCCCATCTGACGCCGCTCTGCTTCTCCGACGTGAACCGTGATAAGAGTGGGTGGGCAGAACAGGCCACGGTAACGACCCCGCAGATCATCTTCAAGCAGCTGAACCTGAATGTTCTGAAAGCCCCGACGCTGGCCGAAGATACCGACGGCGGCAAGGTGAACCCGGACAACAATCAGCTGACCTACACGTTCAAATGGACGCAAGAGGACATGGGCACGAAAAAGCCGACCTACAGCATCAAGCTCTACGGCCTGTTGACGGACGAGAACGGCAATGTGACCGGTCAGGAGCAAATTGTGCTGAAGGACGACGTAAATCTGGCCGATAAGGTCCAGAACAGCGGCAACAGCAGCTTTACCCTGCCTGTCAACGTGGATACCATGCTGGCCAACGGCAGCGACAGCTGGCGCTATGACAAGGTCCGGCTCGAGGTCACCCGTGTGGCGGCAGCCGACACCACCGAAATCGGCGCGTCCGCTGTGGCGGATTACAGCGTTAAGCAGCGCCTGCCCGGCATCAGCGCGCCGAGCTCCATCACCCGCGTCAACGGCGAGACCGACAACGCGGATGCCCTGCTCTACACGGTCAGCTGGTCGCCGTCCGACGACGCGCGCATTGGCCACTATGACCTGTGCGTCGTCGATGACGGCGGCAAACCTGTGCTGACGCTGCCCACCACGGGCAACGTCGGCAGCCTGACGCTGGATCTGGAGCAGTATCAGGGCAAGGCATTGCGCTTCCGCGTCATTGCCCGCGGCAAGGCTGATAACAATACCTGCTTTGACGGCCCGGACGGCGCGTTGAGCCAGCCCGAGACCATCGTCCGCCGCGCCGCTGCACCCACGGTTACGGCCAGCAGCTTTGCGCCCGACAGCCCGAATCAGGAGACGTTCCTGAACGACCTCAAGCTCAACATGACGCTGAACGCAGCCGCACAGGGCAATGTCTACTTTACCGGCTATATCTTCAGCGATGAGGCCAAGTATACAGAAATTGCCAAACTGGCCGAGGTTTGGCAGAATACCCCCACTGGACAGGACAAGTACACGGCCCAGCAGGAGTTGACCAAAAAACTGGACGAAATGCTGAACAATGGCAACGCCGAGCTGGTCATCCCGAAAGACAGCCGCACGGTGGGCGGGAGCGCCAGCGTCAACGACAAAACCGCCAGCTATACCTTTGTGCCCGACGGCAACGGCTTTACGCTGACGCCCGACCATGCAAAACAATACCTGCTGCCCGCGGTGCGCGTTATGCCCACCGACGGCACGACAGCGTCGAACTGGTTCTACATCCTGCAGCAGGATGCCGCAAATGCGCAGCTGCCGGCCATCACGCTGGACGCCCCCGTGGACGCTGCCGAACCAGAACGCGCGCTTGGCAATGCCGTTTACACGCAGGAGGTCAACCTGTACAACGACCCCGAGTTTAAGAGCAATCGCGGTACGGCCCCGCTGGAACTGCGCCGCTTTACGGTGGAGTGGACCGCGGTGAACAAGTACACCCAGGCCGACGGCACGGTGCGCAACCTGACCAACAGCTATACCTTTACCGTCACGCCGCTGGATAGTAAGACGAAACAGCCCTACAGCATTACGGTGACGACCTACGACAGGGACGTGAAGGACGAAGACGGCAATGTCACGCATAAGCGCGGGGAAATCGAAACCGTTACCAAGACCTATGACGGCAAAACGACGCCGCTTGACAAGCAGACCGACGAGACCCGCATCTGGTACGACCTGAGCGTTGAGCCTGTGACCGACGAGAACGGCAACGTGACATGGGAATCGCAACCCTATGACGTCACCGGCACGGTGGAAAAGGACGGCGGTACGCTGTACTACAAGGCACAGGCGGTTCCCATGCTGGAGCTGGTGCAGGAGGACGGTGCCGAGCCTGTTTACCGCATCACCCTGCCCGAGCTGCAGGAAAAGGTGCAGGACGACTCGCTCAATCTGCAAAAGTTCACCGCAAGTGTAACGCTGCAGACGCTGGCGCACTCGGATGACAACGGTAAGACCGTTGCGTCCGGCACGGTCAAGGTCCCCGTCAACGAGACGAACACCGCCGATGCGACGGAGGATGCCCAGAGTATGGACTCCGCGGAGAGCGTCGCGCCCGCCGAGACTGCAGAAAGCACGGCGGCGGAAAGCGCCCCCGCAAGCGTGCCCCCGGTCCTGATACGGGCCCGTGCGGCACTGCCCATGGCGACCCCGGAGACCGCCGCTGCCCCGGATGAGACGGACGCGGCGGAAACCACGCCCCCGAAACAGACGGAAACAAGCGACGCATCGTAATTTTATTTCAGGAAAGAAGGTGGCATTATGCACCGCAGGGCACGCAGCATTCTGCGCGGGGAGCAGGGACTTTCGATGATATTGGTCCTCTGCATCGGCGCGCTGTTTGTGGCGCTGTCGGCAGCGCTGGTCTATGCGGCCTCCGTGCTGACGGCCAATGCCAACCGCCAGCTGCTGGAACAGGAAGCCTACCAGCTGGCAACCAGCTTTTCCGACGTGCTGGAAGGGGAGCTGAACAAGAAGGACAGCAGCTTTGCCAAGTTCGTCAATGAGCAGTTCATGTTCTCCCAAAGCTACGGCAAGGACATCTATGATTTGGAATCCCAGCCCAAGGAGTTCGCCTGGAAACCGAAAGGCAGCCAGCCTGATGGCGGGGCCGAGGCCATCACGGTAACACTGCGCCGCCGCCAGGGCGACGGTGCCGACAAGCTGAACCAGACGGCGAACAGCACCAATGCCACAGACCTGCGCAACCTGCTCGACACACTGGAGGGCGAAAACCGCAAGGGCATGGCAATCGTCGATTTACAGCTGGATATTACAGTGACAGTCACGAAAAACGGCGAGAGCTTTGCCTTTACGCGGACCTATGACCGCACAGTGAAGTACAGCAGCAACGACAGGGCAACAAGCAAGGTGTACTACACGGTAAATGGCGGAACAACGAAGTATTACCGTAAGGGTGACCTGACATTTGTTGCCGCCGGTAAAGATGAATTGGAAATCAAAGACGATAATATCAAAAACAACCGTCTGACGTTCCACTGCGACACCAGCCAGCAGCCCGATTCCATCACCTACACCCGCGGTGCCAAACAGAGCACCGGCACAACACAGGAGTGACCCGCTATGAAACATACTTTACAAAGTCAGCGCGGCGAGACCATTGTGGAAGTGCTTGTGTCGTTCCTGCTGCTGATGATTTTTACGTCGATGTTCGTCGTTTCGCTGCGGTACGCCCGCGCCATGTCCCTAAAGGCCGAGTCGCTGCGGGAGACAGCCTATGCCTTCTGCGCCGGGCTGTACCCGGCCAATAACGCGGCCCCCAAATGGGAGAAGGAACAGGATGGGCTGGCGTTCTCCTTTGGCGATTACGGTGAATTTACGGTGAAAGGCGTCGAGCTGGACAGCGTGGAGACAAGCGCGGAAGTTACGGAAAACGGCCAAAAAACGACGGAACAGCACAAGTTTTACCGCTACAGCAAGAGCACGGCAGAAGGGATGACCAACCCATGAAGCAGCGTTTGAAAAACCAGAACGGCACAACGCTGGTGGAGCTGATCGTCTGCATGGTGCTGCTGTCGCTCTTTACGCTGGCGGCGGTCACGCTGATACAGCCCAGCGCACAGGCGTACATGGACATCCAGCAGCAGACCCGCGCGCAAAATCTGGCCGATGCGCTCATTGAGACGATCCGCGGCGAGGTGCTCGAGGCGAACGGCTATATCCGCTTCACCGACGGCGCAACGGACCCTAATAATTTGGACAGCGTTTTTTTGTCCAAGGGTAACGACTACAGCAAGGGCACGGCATTGGAATTCAGCGTCTATCCCAACCACATTGAGCTGATCGACAAGGACTGTGTGCCGCCGCTGACAAAGACAGACGGCACAGCGCTGCTGACACCGGAACAGGCCAATGCGCTGAACGGCTACCTGCACATGCGCTTTTACCGCGATGAACTGAATGACGCCGGGCACTACGGCAACCCGCAGCACACAAAAAAGGACAAGGCCGAGGACGGTACCGAGACGGTCACACGGCCCTACGTTGCCTACGGCTACACAACGGCCTATCCCCGGGATGCCTATATGGGGCTGTTCATCAGCGATCTGCATTTCTACGCCCGCAGCTGGACGCAGGACGGCGACGAAACCAAGACCCCGCGCATTACGGCTATGACGGTGGTGCTGACTGTGGCCAAGCGGGACGCCGACAACCAGATCGTGCCGCTGTGCACCCAAAAAGCCATTGTGCAGTTGCCCGGTGAGCCGGTCATCCTGTATGAACCCGGCACCTGGGACGGCAAGGCATCGTCGGAGTCGTGAGCGGTGCCCTCCGGGACGATTTTTGAAAAGTTTATTACAATCCCGGCGGAGGTACTGGACAAATTCAAATGGACTCGTTATACTTTAAAACATGAATACCTGTGTGCCGGACAAAATGCAGGAACGTCATGGACATCAGAGCAGAGAGGATGACTAAGATGGCAACAATTGAAATCAAAATGCTGGGCGGCTTTGAGATCCGTGTGAACGGCAAGCCCGTGCTGGCACAGCTGGCGCAGTCCCGCAAGGCAACGGCGCTGGTGCAGTATCTCGTTTTGCGGCGCGGGGAGCGCGTCTCCCACAAGGTACTGACCGATACCCTGTGGGCAGGGGAGCGGTCCACCAACCCGGACATGGCCCTGCGCGCCATCTTGCATCGCTTCCGCCTTATGATCGACGCGGAGGGTCTGGATGAGATGAAGGGCTGCATCGTGACCAGCCGCGGCTACTACCAGTGGAACCCCCATCTGGACTGCAGCGTGGATGTGTTTGAGGTCAATGACCTCTCGGAGCTGGCCCGCAAGGAGAGCGACGCCGAGAAGCGCAGCTGCATTTATGAACAGATCGTCAACCTGTATGACGGGCGGCTGCTGCCGCAGTCTGCGTCCGAGCCGTGGGTCGAAAGCGTCAGCGTGCGTCTGCACGGGCAGTACCGCACAGCCATTTTAAACCTGCTGGAGCTCTGCAAAAAATGGGGCGAGAGCACCCGCATCGTTACGCTGTGTACCCGTGCGCTGGAGCTGGACCCGTACGAGGAGCGCCTTTATCTGGAAAAGATCGTCGCGCTGGAGACGCTGGGCCGCCACGAGGAGGCGGAGGATCTGGCACGCCGCGGCAGCGCCATGGGCTGCCTGCATCATGCCATTGAGCCGGGCCGCGCAGGCTCTGCCTACCGCCAGATGCGCCAGGCAGACCGCAATATGGAGAGTGAGGTCTCCAAGCTGATCTCTGCCCTGCCGGATACCGAGAACACGGGGGCCTGTATCTGCGACTTTGAGACGTTCAAGGAAATTTACCGCGTACAGCGCGGCGTGCAGGTCCGCTACGGTCTGCAGGTATTCCTGGCGATCCTGACCGTGGCTCCCAGCCAGAACACCGATGCTGCCGAGACCGCTCTGATGGTGGAGCAGCTGGGCGATCTGATCCGCACGAATCTGCGCCAGAGCGATGTGGCCGCCCGCTACACCGATATGCAGTATGTTGTTATGCTGAGCGGCAGCACCGCCGAGAGCGGCACCAGTCCGCTGGAGCGCATCAAGGCCGCATTCTACCGCATCCCTGCCCATGGCCGCTACCTGTTGAGCTATAGCCTCTATGTTCCCGAGGCCAAGGCCGACAACGGGCGCGCCCGCCGCCGCAAAAAGACGGCGAAGAAGGAAAAATAAGTGAGCCGTTAAGCCGTACAGTGAAAGCTGTGCGGCTTTTTCATTACCCTGGCCCCCTCTGCGAGGGTGACTCCCCACAGTGTGGGGAGATGTCGCGCCAGCGACAGAGGGGTCCGGGCCCGAAGGGCTCCGCCCGCAGGCGGTGGGGGAGAGAACCTTGCGATAATCCGACATATTTCGGGCTATGGAAAGGTTC
>ERZ791773.746-NODE-746-length-10979-cov-2.966313_pt1 | contig 10979 bp, 17 predicted proteins | sample MGYA00509948_ERZ791773 | MGnify/ENA primary metagenome ERZ791773 (study PRJEB30046, sample SAMN00791987) | human gut metagenome | study: EMG produced TPA metagenomics assembly of the A metagenome-wide association study of gut microbiota in type 2... | reverse complement strand
GAATTATGCTGTTCTTCAACGTCCCAATCTCCAATCATTCTTACAACCTCTTCTGCCAGAACCGCGGCATCTTCTTTGTTGTTGTTCAGGACCTTTTGTCTCAGCACATACAGCTTGTCCAGGATTTTTCTCTTATCACTGATGCAGACACGTTTTTCCTCATCCTGATCATTTTCCGGCTGTTCCTGTACATTTTTCTGCTCATTCTGTGCTTTTTCTGGTTGTACCGGTGCAACTTTCTGCTTTTCCGTGACATCCTCGTATGTTGTATCAATCACCTTGCCAGGCATCCACTCAGCATGATTCTCGATGCTGTCCTGTCCCTCAATCTGGTCATCTGCATCCTTCACTTCTTTTTCCAGCTCCTGCTGCACCTCCGGCTCCACCGGATCCGGCTTAGGAATTGACGGTTCCACATCATGGAGCAACGGCTTTTCCGGTTCTTTCGGCGGTTCCGTTTTTCTGGTCACCGCCCGCGTCACCTTGCTTTTTTCTTTCGGTTTCGGCTTCTCCGGTGCGTTGGCTTTTGGTTGCTCCGGTGCAACTTCCGGCTTTTTCGGAAACGGCTCTGCGTAAGCCTGCTGCCAGTTCGTCTCCGCATCATCGCTCGGCATAAGTCTGAGCAGCAGAGCCTCCATTTTGTACCACTCATACGATGATTTTTCACCCGTCCGGACGGCAACTACCTCAATATTGTTATCCGGTCCTTTGTAGGAGACCATCAGGCGGCCAATTCCAGGTATGCGGACCATATCCACTTTGCTTTCTCCCGGGCAGAACACTTCTGCAATGGCTTTTCTGCTGTTTGATTTTCTGATGATTTCATTCAGCTCCATCCACATCTCCGGAGCATCGTGCAGTCGAATCTTGACCGCCTTTGCCAACATATTCTCTTCCTGCTGTTCCGGGTGCTCCTGCAGATGTTCCTGCTGCTCAATCATCAGTTCAATGTCCGTGACCTTCTTTTCTTCGTCAATTTCCTCTTTGATGGCTTTCACATCTGCCTTGCTGAGATCTGCCGTCAGCAATTCGTTGACTTCATCCGGCAGATTGAGCATCAGTGACAGCTTTGCGTACCCGAATCCCGCGTATTTGTCCTGGATCCGATCAGAATAGCCTCCCTCGGAGAATTTGTCGTTGATCGCTATAAACCTTGATACCTGCGACTTATCCAGATTATATTCTGCTGCTGCAAACGCTACAACACTGGTATATCCGCTCTCGTGCAGGATACTGGTGTCTCTGGCCACCTTCAGCGCATATCCGATCCGCACAAATCCGTTCGCCACCCTGGACATTTCCGCATCCAGATCAGCCTTGAACTCCTTATAGCTTTTCGTGCATTCCATCAGCTCCACTTTATACCGCCTCCTTTAATTTCATCGATTTCGCTTTTCGGTTTAGCTGCCTGGTATAATCATTCAGCCACTTCTGTACACGCTCCGCATCCGGTTTCTTGTCATTGGCTCCATACCACTGCAGGATTGTATGATGCCCTCCCGGCTGGATCTCTACCGTGATGTATGGTTCTTCTGGCTTTTTTACGTTCCTGAGCAGCAGAATATAGCTGATTCCCCTGTTGTGCTTTGAAAGATAGTTGTCTCCGCCTACGCAATGATGTAGGCTCCTTCCTTCCATGACGATTTCTTCCGCTGATTTCGCCGGTCTGATCAGAAGTCCATCAGCGATACGGGCATATTCTTTTTTGATCTTAGCGTAGTTCTTCTTAATATCCGGGAACTTTTCCCTCACCTCGATCAGGCGCAATTCTTTTTTTCTCTCATTTTGTTCTGCCGCCATCTGATCATGGGCAGCCCGCAAATCTCTCGGATGCTGGTATACCGTATTGTTCAGGTCGTACCCGAGACGCAGCCGCATATGAAGATAATCCAGGTACGTGGATGCCGTTCGCCTGAGCAGCTCTACCTTTAAGCTTCCATAGCTGCAATCAATTCCATTCTCCTTTTTAGCATAGTCCTCAATGTGATTCAGGATTTTCTGTAGGCTCACATAGGGCAGAAATTCTCGGAGCTGGTGTTCTGTCAATCCTGCGTCTTTTACATGCTTTAACTGTTCATCTGTCCAGTGCTGATTCATTTTCCGTTCCAATACCATTGTTTCGATCAGGTCCGGTTTTTTATCTCTTATCAGCTGTTTCTCCCGGTTTTTCCAGATTCCGAAAAAGTCTGACAGCCTCTTTGCGTCTCGGTTACCCCGGTAAAAGCCATTCAGGACCTCTCTCGCTACAGTGATTAACCCAAGTTTTACCAGCATCTCCAGCTGTGGTGTATTTCTGTATTCCATCATGTATCTTACCGGGCTGATGTACCGCTCTTTCCTTGCATATTCTTCCATGGCACAATACTGGAACTCAGTTCCTTTCATTGCTTCGTATGTCTCAGGCACGATGATTCCGTTTGCCATCTCCGGACTATAGCAGGCATCCATTCTGCTGTCCTGCCACACGTGTTCCCTTCCTGCGCAGCTCCATACATTGTAATCCGTCTTCGGTGTTTCTCCTGGCTCAATATATGTCCTGCTGCATTCAAGCACTTTCATATTCTCGCTGGCTCCAATAAGCTCAGAGCGCGTTTCTCCCGCCAGTTCCTCCATTCTCCATGTCTTTGTCACTTCTATGTGCCGTACTACGATTCCGTTTTTGTATTTCTGCCCCAGATGCATAAAAAGAGTCTCAGAAAACCAGCTTTTGGATCGTCCCTGGCACTTGTAAACCCCGCTTTTTTTGCAGGCCGGGCAAATTCCAATTTTCCCGGCCTGCGGCTTTTCTGCGACTTGGTTAAACTGATCCTCGTAGCTGTCTGTATGCCGCCACTTCCTTTCCGTCAGCGCTCCACATGCAGTGCAGGCCATTGTCACCCAGCTCCCATTCCGGCGATAGAATATAAAATGTTTTTTTCCCAGATACGGTTCTGCTGCTCTTATTACATTCTCTTCCGGTAAGTCTTTTACATGAGCCATCCGATCTTCCAGCGCAAGACGGCGGCGCTCATATTTTCTTTTCCGTGCTTTTTCCTGCCATTTCCCGGCAATGTTCCTCTCCTGTTCCGCTATTCTGCTCCACCATGTACGTTCCCAGTCTCTCGATGGCCCGACAAACATGGCAATCCGTTGTTTATCCTCCTCGCTTTCCAATACGCTTCGCTCAGCCTGTTCTCTTTCATCCCAGATTTGTTTTTCTTCCCATACAGGACTCGGCTTATTGTACGCATTTGTTGCTACATTCTGTTCCGACCATGTGCCGGTTTTAGGAAAAAAATTACCAAAATCTTTTTGCGTCAGTACAATTCTCACTTTCGGAATATGGCGAGTGCTCTTTTTATTCTCGTAGACTTCCAAGAACAAATGTTCTTCCCCGCCAATCTCACGCAGTGCAGTGACTCCAACGAACTTCACCTTTTTATCATTCACGGTCCCTTTGAGAGTCAAGTACGGAATCTTTTCGATAGCTTTCTTTTTCATGATCCGCACCTACCTTCCGAGATAGTAATCCTTGATGATTTTTTTCGCCGTTCCCATGCCCGGGATTCCGAGGGTACAGCGCCCGGCGCTCACGCCTGCTGCAGTCATGATCTTTTTATCCACCGGGATCTGGTGTGCAAATGACCATTTTAAGAGCGCCGCAATGCAGCCCTCCAGGCTATTGCCCTTCCGGCGGACCGCCCTCGCCATCTCTTCGCTGTCCATGCACTGCGCCTTGATATAGTCCAGCCAGTCTTCCATGATCTCGGCACACTTTACGCGCTTTGATTCCACGCTGAGCTTGCCAATCGCTGCCATGAGCGGCGTTGCCAGCTGGTCGGTGACACCGTCCAGATAATCCTCTGCGTCTTCCGGATCGAGACCGTTTTCTACTGCCAGTTCTTTCAGGGCTTCGCCGTCTCCCTGTTCCTTCTGGCCTGCTGCCGCGCGGTTCAGCTCCTCCGCGCTGTCAAATTCGCCAAATTTTTCAAACATTGCTTTTAATCCTCCTTGCTCACAAATCTCACAGAATGGTCCGAGATCAGCTTTTTCACCCGTTTCCACTGTTCTGCGTTTCTTACTTCTTTTCCCTTTGCGTTTCGCCAGTCATGCAGCGCCCAGCTTTGTAGCCACCCCTGGCGGATCGGCTCCGTTATGTAATCCGACCGCGAGTAAATACTCAGCATGCACGGCTTTTGGAGCGTTTCCAGGGTTTCAATCAGCGCCTCCAGATAGTTACTCTGCATACTGGCCCGGCGCTCTTTCCCGATCCGCTTCTCATGCAGCTTCCCTTTGCTGTCCTTAAAGCTCAGATTCGCCTCGTACCCGCTCTGGGTGGCGTGCAATTTAACATCTACGAGATACACACTTGCGCCTCCTTCTTCGTTTTGGTTTTAGGTTATCCGATGGCCAGTCCTCTTCCGTCGGATTTATTTTGACCATGATATAGGACTGGTACGCACGCCCCAGCTTATCAAAGCCGTTATACAGGCTATCTTTTTTGATGTAGTAGCCCTTCCACGGCCGCGGGTCCTTTTCCCATCCGCGTTTTGTCTTGACAGTGCGCCTGGATACCTTTGGCTGCACCAGATTGCGGCTGCATGAGTACCGCTGCTTAACTGGGCTGTCCGGATCGCGGAAGGTCTTGTCAGTCTCTTTAATGAGATAATCGGCAAGCTGCTCATATTCCGCATCGTCATACAGCTGGACGAACTTTGGGTGCCCCATCTCCTTCCAGATTTTCCGGACGTAGTCCACAGATGTCTCTTTCCCGTCATTAACATTGTTGATGATGACATGGTGGTGTATGGCCCTGGTCTTGTACTCCGTTGCTGCAATATACTTAAATTCTTTCAGGATTTTTTTATAGCGGTATCGCATCGCATCCAGAAAGTTTTTCAGTTTTTTCTGTGCCTCTGCCGGTATCGGTCTTTTCTCTCTCATGTAGGTCAGTACCACATGGAGGTCTCCCGGCCTAAAGTTTGCATTGATCAGACGGGCCAGTTTCTTGGCTGCCTGTTTTCTGTTCGCCTCCTGGATCTCCTCCAGCGTCTTTTTCTTTTTCGGTCCGCGTTCCGAATCCCTTCTCGTTTTCCGCGTGTAGCACCGTACTATCTCAACCGCAGCGCCGCACTTGTACACCAGCAATCTGTATTTGTGCATAACCCCTGTGTCCCTCTAAGTTTAATACTTTTAATCGAGTCATAACGCCGGGTAAAATCCGGCATTTTCTTGACTTTTCCGGGCTGCTGATGTACAATGTTCTTAGCCAATTTTTTTGAGCATTGCACATCAACCTTTCCGGTGACCCTGCCAGGTCACCGGATTATTTTTGCCCTTTTTCCATCCAGCTACCTCACCATCATCACTGCGCAGGCTCCCATGATAAAACCGCCGATCAGCGTGACGCCTGCTCCATAGATGCAAGCGCGGAGTGCCTGTCCTGCCTGCTCCGCTTCTGTTTTTAATGTCTTGCGCTCCTGCGAGCAGCGGATTGTCGCATAGCTCAACATGGCTCTGTGGGGAGCCTGGTTAAATTTCATCATTTTCTTTTCCCTCCATCAAATCCACCCAATCAAACGGGTTTAAAGTTTCTTTCTGGCCTTCGGCATCGTACAGCACCGCCGCATCTTCCTGCCACCGGATCCGCTCTATAGTCAGCGTGATTATCCCGCGCTCTCTGGATCTGGCCCGGATGGTCTGGCCTACTCGCAGGCGGTTGACCGGATACTTCACCAGCGCAGGAGCTTATCGTTGTTTTTCATCTGCTCCAGTTTCCGTTTTCTCCATTCCAAAACGCCGCGCATTCCGTCTGCCAGTGTTTTGTCTGTTCCATTTTCGTAATCAGCCTGGTATTCGCGGAAATATTCTCTCAGTTCGAGCGCATCTTCCGTCAGATTTGCCCGTACCCCCACCTGCGCGTCATCTGGGTTAATCTTTAAATCTTCGAGACCATCCTGGATCCGGTCATGCAGGTAAATCACATGGTTCGGGGTTCCGTAGTTGCAAAACAGGAACTCCACGAACGAATCTCCGTTGCATCTCAATTCTTTTATACTTCTGTACAGCTGATTCGCCGCAACGTGTCCGGTTCGGCCTTCATTGGTCAACGCTTTCACCATCATGTCTGCCAGCTGATACTGGCTCATTCCGAGCTCCGCTGCCATGCGGCCAAATTCTCTCCACTCAGGTGTGAGAATCATTTTTGCTTCCTGGTTTCTTGTCACCCTGCTCCCTCCTTACATAATCCCGACACGGGTATTTCCGGTCTCTCTCCCGGCACCGCGTCCAGTATCTGCAGAGCGTACACGACGGGCGGCTCATGCGCTCTCACGCTCTTTCTTGTGCTCTCTGCCTTTCTGGTCAGCTGCCGCAATGATCCGGTAGGCCGGATTCCCGGCCGGGATCATCAGACCTGTTACCGATTCGCGGACTGTGCCGTCCGCCATAATATGTACTACCTTCATCAGCTCACCGCCTTTCTTGCTTCCGCTTTCGCGGTGAATGCGTCCAGGATGCCGAACATGTAGTACTTTTCGGCATCGCTGTCGAAGCCTTTCAGCATGGTCGCCGCGGCTTTGGCATCACCCAGCATGGTTGCCAGATTCTCGGTTTTCTGAATGTTCTCATTTTTCTTCATGGTGTGGTCTCCTTTCTGTTGTTTTCTCGCATCCCCCGTCCTATACTGTACTTACAGGCCCCGCCAGGGCTGAGTCCGTAGGAAGGAGAATGGCTATGGAGAAAAAATATATTTCCGCTGGTACTATACAGAAGTGCCCCTATAGCAAGCAGGTTGAGCTCGTAACATTCGATTCAGGAAATGGTTATCACTGCAATTTCCGTCCAGAATGTTCGCTTTCTTCTTGCCCGCTTCGGAATCATATTGATTCTACGATTTCTCTGGAGTCCCGTTAGGGGCTCCTCTTTTTCTTCTTTTTGCTACAAAGTATCCATAGCCCTTATCGTATTCGATCGTCACCGTCTGACTCTGATCAGTTCCGAATCCGGCCATGTTTCCAGTCAGCTCTGCAATGTCGCTTTCTTTTCCGATTAAGAAATCCACTGTTTCGGCATCGCCTTTTTCAACGGCTTCTGCATCCTTATCTAATCCATAGTGCTTATAGATTTCTGTAATCCAGCTCCCGTACTCTTCTGTGTTCATCTTTATCACCTCGCTTTCTGTTGTTTTCTCGCGTTCCCCGTCCTATGCTGTACTTACAGGCCCCCGCCAGGGCCTAGTACAGAAGAAGGGAGAGCGTTGATGGATAAGAATTTTACCGACTTCATCGAGTCGATTGACGCAGACACTTACGCAACCATCGTGCACGCCGCACATACGGCTATGAGTGTTACCAATCTGAACGATGAAGATGCAAGGGCTTTCTTTGTGGCCCGCGAATTGCTTGAGCGCTATCACAACTGGCTCAGCGAGTAATTCTTTCCCCCGTATCTCTATTTGAGGTACGGGGAATCTCCTGAAAGTGCTCTTGTTTCCTGCAGAACTCTCTGGTATACCTCGTTTTGCGAATGAATCAGCATTGCTACTCTCTCGGCATTTACCTCATCTGCTTTGAGTTCTTTCATAATTACCTTTTGTAATTCCAGAAATTCTTCTTTCAGTTTTTCAAGATAGTTTGTTCTTTCAGTTTTTCCTTTTTCCTTGTCTATTTCATTCATCTTTATCACCTCGCTTTCTGTATCTTGTATGTACATGATAGTACACTACGTGTTCTTTGTCAATAGTTTTTTGTATCTTTAGTGTACTTTTTCATTGACTTATTTTTCTTACGGTGTTATTGTATAGATATGAACAACAGAAAAGAGGTGATAAAAACTGTGACATGTGGAGAACGTGTTAAGGAAATTCGCAAAGAGCTCGGATTGACTCTTGAAAAGTTTGGTGAAAAACTCGGGGTGAAGAAGAACGCTCTTAGTGCTATTGAAAACGGGCGAAATTCTTTGACTGAACAAATGGCGAAAGCCATATGCAGAGAGTACAACGTCAGCTATGACTACTTAATTAATGGAGACGGCGAGATGTTTGACAATCTGCCGCAGACGATTCTGGATGAGCTTTGTGTTCAATATGATCTGAGTGATTTTGACCGGATGCTGGTCGAGATGTATGTGAGTCTTCCGAAGGATCTGCGCGAGCAGGCGGAAGCTTGTATCACAAAGTTCCTGGAGCAGAAAAAGAAATTTGCAGAATAACAAAAAGAAGGAACCAGGGCTGCTGCCCCGATTCCTTCCAAATTTACTCGGTGTGGCTATGTACATATACATACTGGATGAATCTATAGATCCGTTCCAGTGCCTGCTGCGAAGTGACTTTTTCCAGCAGTTCATCGATCTTACGGCGTGTATCCATTCGCATCACCTTCTTTCTGATTCCATGGTATCTTATATTCCAGAATTTGGAAAGAGTTATGCGATTGGTTTCCCGATATCGGGAAATCGTCTCCAGATCGACTCGCTGGCCATTTTAAAATGATATAATCACTTATATTCAGACTCGTACAGATCGCTGATTTTTACGCCAAGGGCGCGGGCGATGGTTTCCAGCTGCTGCAGCGTGGGTGAAACGAGGCCATTTTCTATATTGTTGAGTGTGGTCTTTCCGATCCCGGTCATCGTCTCCAGTTGTTTGAGTGTCAGGCCCTTTTTAGTTCTGGCCTGCCATGTCAGTATGTTCATCGGCACGTCCTCCGATTATAGGATGCGCCATTTTTTAAATATCACAAAAGAATGGGGGATTTTGTATGAAAAAACAATTTTTATTAGCCGCCTTTGCCTCAATGTGCATTATAAATGGTTGTCAGAATTCTTCTGGCTCCGCCCAGAATTCTGCTGCTGCCGCCGAGTCCATCGTTGAATCCAGCACGGTTGAGTCTTCCTCTGCGTCTGAGTCCAGCGCTTCAAGTATTCCCGACATTCCAAACACAGAGGCGTTTTCCAAGGCGTTGACCATTCCCGTCGCAGACATCGGGTGCAGCGTCGGCAAGATGAGTTTCGAAAACATCCACGATGGTGGTACATTTGATGTAGATGTGATCATGGAATCAGACGGCGAACCTCTTGTATTTAGCTGTTTCTACATTGATGTAATCGACAAATGGGATGTTTCTCAGGTAACCGGTCGTGACAGTGGGCGTTGCTATTGGGTTGGAAAGGGATATGAGCGTTCTGTAGATTTGTATGATTATTCGTCTGGTTTGCTTCTCTCCTCAAAGGATCCCGATTTTGATCCGCGCGACGTCTCAAGCAGTTTAGCGGACCAGTCTGACAAAATCGTGGAAGATTTTGGGTCTGATCTTGAAAGCATCGCGGATAAGTACAAATAATTTTTTAAACAGAATAAAGCAGAACCGCCAGGCGTTGGCGCGCCTGACGGTTCTGCTAGATCCTTTGCAGGATCCCTGGTAAATATACAAAACTCCGAATTAAGTATATCAATTTTCCAGGCATCCTGCAAGGGTGTATTTTTTATACCCATTTTTAGGAGGATGCTATGAAAAAGGTAGCAATTTACGTCAGAGTGTCCACCCTAGATCAGGCTGTCGAGGGCTATTCCATCCCCGAGCAGATTGAACGGCTCACGAAATACTGTGATGCGCACGGGTGGATTATTTATAAGGTTTACACCGATGCCGGACGCTCCGGCGAGAACACTGACCGGCCATCTCTGCAGGAGCTCTTTGAGGACTGCAAAAAACATAAATTCGACACCGTACTCGTTTACAAGCTAGACCGCCTTTCCCGCCACTTGAAAGATATCCTTTGTATCGTCGAGGATGTTTTTCTCCCGAACGGTATTGACTTTGTGTCCATGAATGAAAGCTTTGATACCGCAACCTCCAGCGGCCGCGCCTCTGTTGGTATGCTCGGAGTATTCGCCCAGTTTGAGCGAGAACAGACAAAAGAGAGAACCGCCATGGGACGGGAAGGCCGGGCAAAGCAGGGCAAATGGCACGGCGGCGGCAATGTGCCTATCGGTTATGTATCCGTCAACGGAGAGCTGATCCCGGATGAGTACGAAGCCATGCAGGTTCGCAAAATCTTCGAGCTTGCCCTGAAAGGTCACTCCATGTCTCAGATATCCCGGATGATGGCCGCTGCCGGCTACACCCACAAATACGGTGGATACAAGGCCGGTTACAACACCATACCAAAAATGCTGAGGAACCCTATTTATATCGGCAAGATTAAATATCGGGACGGCTATGTAGATGGAATTCACCAGCCCCTTATTGACCAGGATACCTTTGCCACCGTGCAGAAACGCATGCGACAGATAGCAGAGGACTGGAACAGTAAGAAGCGCACTCACGCGCCTGCCACCTACCTGCTTTCTGACCTTTGCAAGTGCGGTACCTGCGGCGCCTCGTATGCCGGTCATAATGTAGGTGTCAAAGAGCACCGGTACACGGTTTACAAATGCGCCAACCGCGCCTATGCCTGGAGGAATCAGACGCCGCCCTGTCCGGCCCCTATCATCCAAACAGGAAAGCTCGATGCTGCCGTGTTGGATCAGGTTCGCCTGCTGCAGCTTAATCCGGAGTCTTTTGACGATCTTTCACAGTCCCCGGAATCCACCCAGGACAAGGTTGCTGTTCTGAAAGCACGTCTGGGTGATGTGCAGAAGCAGATCCAGCGGACCATTAAGCTATATTCTCTCGGTGTGGTCGATGATGCCGACATCGAGGCCAGGCTGCAGAGCCTGTACGCAGAGCGGACCTCATTGTCTGATGGGATCGAATCCGCCGCTGATGCAGAGTCCGACCGCGATGAGATCAAGCGTGCGCTTTCCATGGCCGTTATTGATGATATGAGTGACACGGAGCTTCGGCAGCTCCTCCGGTCCCTGATCGACCACATTGTTATTAGAGGTGCGGATGATATAGAAATACACTGGGCGTTTTAACCCGGTGTATTTTTTTATGCGTAAATCAAGTTCATCGGTGTCCTGATGTCATGAGACATGTTATTTAAAAAGGAAGTCT
>ERZ791773.739-NODE-739-length-11064-cov-5.138432_pt1 | contig 11064 bp, 4 predicted proteins | sample MGYA00509948_ERZ791773 | MGnify/ENA primary metagenome ERZ791773 (study PRJEB30046, sample SAMN00791987) | human gut metagenome | study: EMG produced TPA metagenomics assembly of the A metagenome-wide association study of gut microbiota in type 2... | reverse complement strand
TGCCGCTCAGAGCCATGGCCAGAGCGGTGAACCAGTTCACGCCGGTCTTGGGCAGGGCGGCCACGGTATCGGGGGTGGCATCCTGCACAGAAGGATTGGCGGGGTTCCCCGGGGTCACAGGCGTCTCGGCATCATCCGGAGTGGCGTCCTGCACGGGAGGCGTGGTGGGGCCTTCCGGGCTGACGGGGGTATCCGGAGCTTCAGGCGTTTCGGGTGTAGTGGTTTCGGTGCGGCTGTCGGTGGTGATCTCTACTTCGTCCTTGCTGGCGGTGTAGGTGTATTCGTAGTCTGCAGTGCCGTGACGGACGACAGTTTCTTCTTTGTGGGCGCTTTCGGCATCTACACTGGCATCCTGCGTGGAACGGTAGGTATAAGACAACGTTCCATCGCCCTGTTCGCCGGTGCGCTCGGTGGTCTGCTGCGCAGCTTCCTTCCAGGTCTCGTGGGTCGCAGTACCCAGGGCGGAGTAATTCACTCGCGAGCCGGAGACGGTGGTGGTATAGTTGTAGCGGCCGCTGACTCCGCTGCCGGTATCGGCTTTCTGTGCGGAATCGGTGATGGTCAGGTGGTTGTTGGTCAGCGTGGTGGCAGGCAGAATGCGGGACACGGTGATGGTCTTTTTGCCCTGTGCCACAAAGGTTCCGTCCTCCACCTGACGGAAACCGGTCAGTCCAAGGTCGTAGCCGCCGCAGTAGGCATCAGGATTGAAATACTTGTTCGATAAGCCGTACATCGCCTGATTCCAATTGTGGGCATTGGTGCAGGTGTTGCTGTCGTAGGACAGGTAACCGTAGGAAATCAGCTCGCTCTTGTTCAGATAGATGCGGTAAGAAGCGTTTTTTTCCGTCTGCTGATGCTCATGTTCGGTCGTGTAGAAGGTCACGATGGAAGCATCGGCATAACCCTCCGCCTGAAGCTTCTTCAGAAGGGCTTCGGCCTGCTCCTTCGTAAGCTCAGAAGTGCTGTCCTCCAGCTTGTACTGGTTGTAGGCCACCGTACCGGACACCTTGTAATAGGTGCTGGCAGTGGGGTGGTTGTTGCGGACATTCCAGTTCAGCTTGTCGCCGTCACTGAAGCTGGTGCGGGCATATTCATAGCGATCCATGGGGATGTCGTAACCGATCTTATCCTGCAGGTTGACCACGCTGGTGCCCTGGCTGTCAATGAGCTTATCCAGATCGTCGCTGTATTCCAGTTTCTTGTCCACCAGAACACAGTCGGTCTGGCTGACGTTGCCGTCAGCGTCCTTCAGCAGGTCGGCCTTGGTCGTTGCGTTCAGCTCCAGATGCTGGATGTAGTTGCCATCATAGGACAGATGCTCTTTCTTTTTGGTGGCGATGATACCCGTGTCAGGCCTGCCGTACAGTTTTTTGTTGCTGTACTCCGGGTGCGAAACGTCCATGTCGCCCGTATAGCTCTTGCCGGCGGCATCGGCCTCTGACTTTTCCTTTTCCAGCAGAGCCTTCAGCTCCTCGCGGGTCAAGCGGGTGAAGTCTGTGGTTTCACCGACCTTGTGGAGGATCTCGATGATCTCTTCCTTCGAGGTCGAGATCGTTACCTGGTAGCCGCCCACATCCAGAATTTCGCCAGCCTGCAGATCCTTTTGCATCTGCTGGATCTTTTCCAGCAGCTCTGCCTGATCGGCGTCGGTGGTGACCGTGCCTTCGGTGGTGAGAACGGTCTCGATCTTCAGCTGGCTGCCATAGCCCACCTGATACTGCTTGCCGTCCCTGGTAAAGGAGGCAACGCCGTCTTTCACGGTGATGGCAGCGGCATCCACGCCGTAGCGCTCGGCCAGCTCGGTCAGAGCCCTGCTTTCGCTCAGACTGCCGGGTTCAACGGTGACGGTGTAGGTGGTCTTGACACCGTTTTCATCGGTCACGGTTTTGGTGTAGCTGTTGCTGCCGACCCGGATCAGATCGTCATAGGTGACATTGTTCTTCTTGTCCACGATGGTATAGGTCAGGCCGCCGCTCTCATCCTTGCCGGAAGAGATCGTCCACTGGTCATCCGCCTGCTCTTCGTTGCGGATCTCGCCCAGATCCCAGGCCTCCCAAGTCACTCTGGTGAAGGACTTGCTGTTGATATTGGTCTTTCCGTCAACAGGCGCATAAGACGGCAGATTCGAATCCGGAACCTCAACGCTTTCGTAAGACAGCTTAATGGTCTTGCCGTCGGTGGTCTGGTATTCAATGATGCGGCCGGTATCATCATACTTGATGGAACCGGCAACGGCGTTTTTCGGAGCGGTCTTGAAGTCCACGCCAAGGCCATAGAGGGGGCTGTCCTTGGTGATGGTGGTATAAGCACCGTTGGCATCTGTGGTGGCATTGCCGGAGACAAAAACACCGCTTTCGATCAGAGTGCTCTTGTGATCCGTCTTTCCGTCGGCATCCGCCACGATCTCTTCGGTTCCAACATGGATACCATCCATAAAATAGCCGGCGCCCTTATATCCTGCCCCTGAGACACTGCTCGGTTTGTCATTATAAACAAAATTGTAAGTAAAGGTATACTTCTTGCCATCCGAAGCAGTATAAACGTAGGTGCGATTCAGAACATCTTTGTTTGCACTGATGTTCTCCTTGGGGAAGGAAACATCCTCATCAGTGAGGGTCAGGGAAGCGGGATCCACCTTGGTGCCAGTGCAGGCTTCGATCGCGTCTGCCAGAGCCTTCTGCAAAGCAGCCTTCTTGGCGCGGAGCTCGGCATCCTCCAGCGTGCCGTTATCCTTGGACAGCTGATTGTCGGCATCGGTCATGGTGACGGAGATCTGAACCTTTTTCAACAGCTGTGTGGCATCATCGTAGCTGATCTCGCAGGTTTCGCCGTTGACAACCTTGCAGACCTTGCTGTCCTTGACGGTGAAGGTGCCGTTGTCGGGATTGCTGTTCAGCAGTTTGGCCAGTTCATCGGCGGACATATCCTTGACCTGTGCGTCGGCGTACTCGCTCGTCTCGTGATAAACGATCTCATAGGTCTTGCTGCCGTCCTTCACAGTGATGACCTTATCGCCAGCAGCATTGGTGCTCTCGGTCTTGTCCTGTTTCTGGAGCAGTTCGTCCAGATCCACAGAGAAGGTGTTGTTGTCCTTGTCCGTAAAGGTCAGCGTTTTGTCCGTTTTGTTGGGCAACGTCACGTCATCTTGCTTCACGTCGGCGGTTCCAGAGTGCTCGCCCTTTTTGACATCCACATTCAGGATCGTATCCACGGTGCGGGTGGCCTTGTTGCCGGTCACGGTGATGTACACGGTCTGCTCTCCGGCAGAGGTACGGATGGTCTTGGTCAGGGTGTAGCTGCCGTCATCGTTCTCGGTCTTGGCGTAATCCGCTTCCAGAAGTTTGGCAAGGTCTTCACCGGTCATCTCAAGGTCGGTGTCTTCCGTGTGTTTGGTCAGGGTGTAGGTCTGGCGGTCGCCGTCCTCTTTCATGCTGCCCACGGTATAGCCGTTGAGCGAGATGTCGCTGGCGGTGTCCCACTTCAGTTTTTCCTGATAATCCTCGCCCAGCTCCCGATTCAGATCGACCTCTGCGCCATCCGTCACAAAGGTCTCTTTGGTGTCAGCGGTGACCGTGCCGGTGGTGGTGTTGGTGATGGTCTTGTCGGCAGTGTGAGAAGTCTCGTAGCGGTTGGTCACAGAACCGTCCGGGTTGACAGTGCTGTCTACCAGCTTTTCAGAGTCCGGGCTGGTGGGTGTGATGGTGGTTTCCTGTTCGGTGTGCTCCTCCTTGGAGGCAGTACCGATGACCTTGCCCTCGGTGTCCTTGACCGGTTCGGAGATGTCCGCATCGGGAGCTTCGATGTCCTTGCCTTCCTCGGTGGTCTCGCCTGCTTCAGGAGTTTCAGCAGAACCCTCGGAATCCTTGCCTTCTCCGGCAGTCTCGCCAGAAGCGGCTTCGGTGCTCTTATCCATCTCCTTCTGGACGATAGCACCGGAGGATTCCTCCGATTTGACGGTGCCGTCCTCATTATAGGTGAACTCGCGGTCGGTGTACTCGACATCGGTCGTGATTTTCTTGTCCTCAGTCTCCCGGTCCTCCAGAATGCCCTCGGCGTTTTCGTGCTCCTGGTTTTCTACGGGAGCAGTGTTTGCACTTTCAGAAGCCTGTTGTGCAGGAGTTTCTGCTTCGGAACGTTCTTTGTTCTCTACAGGGACTGCGTTTTCAGGGGTCTCAGCGTTGGCGGCCAGAGGGGTGGCTGCAACACAGGCGGTCAGGGCCAGAGCCATTGCGGCTTTTTTGAATTTCTTGTTCGTCATAGGATTCGCTCCTTTCGTTCTGCACACAAAAGATACCATAAAACGTATCTATTCGTAGATAAATGTCCGCATTGATCTACAGCTATCATATAACATATAAAATGAAAAAAGTCAATAAAACTGTCGATAAAAAGCAAATTTCAGCGGGATGCTAAAAATAAAAAAGGAGAAATATGCAGTTTGTATGAGAGTGACTCCAACTGAGTTACACAACAGATACGGTTTTGAGATGCTTCTGAAACGCTATTGAAACGCAGTGAAGATCCAGCCTGCGGGCCCGGGATAGTCACTGCCTGCCGGGCCGTTTCCGGGCAACAACAAAGCCCCCGGAAAACTCTCCGGGGGCCTTGCTGTTGTGTGCGAGGAACAACGGGTTTTCAGGCCCGTTGGGGGTTGGCTTTTAGTGCTTGCTCTTGGCAAACAGGCTGGTGAAGGCACCGGCCACGGTGAGGGCCATGCCGCTCAGAGCCATGGCCAGAGCCGCCGTCCAGTTCACGCCGGTCTTGGGCAGGGCGGCCACGGTGCTGTCCGGGGTAGCATCCTGCACAGAAGGATTGGTGGGGTTCTCCGGGTTCGCGGGCGTCTCGGCTTCGTCCGGGGTGGCGTCCTGCACGGGAGTATCGGTGGAGCCTTCCGGGCTGACGGGGGTGTCCGGGCCCTCGGGATCGACCGGTGTGGGTTCCGGATCGGGGGTGGGCTCCGGATCCGGTTCCGGGGTGGGCTCCACGACTTCACGCAGGGCACCGTAGATGGTCACGGTGTAGTCGTCAGATCTTTCGCCGGTGATGTTGTCGCCGGTCACCTTCACGTTGGAATCGGCATCGAAAGCATCCAGAATGTTCTGGTCGCGCCCGGCAGCGCCGTTGGCGTTGTTCTTGTGCTCGTAGCCCCACACGATGGTGTAGGTCTTGCCTTCGTACTCGTACTCGGTGCCGTACACCATATCGTAGGCGTTGGGGGTACCGTCGGCGCGGTTCTCGTAGTTGCCCCAGATCAGCTTGGTGTTGCCGTTTTCGTCGGTGGTCTTGGTGAAGTTCAGGCTGTGGCCGTTCACCACCATATCCCGCAGGACGAACACGCCGTCGCTGGGCTTGTACGGGGTGTTGAAGTTGTAACCGTCGGCCCGCAGGTCAGCCAGCAGCTTGCCGACGATCTCCGGGTCGTGGCTGCCGTCCACATCCAGCATGTATTCCAGCGCGGCGGCGGGCACCCACACGGACAGGTACTGCTTGCCCTCTTCCTTTTTCAGGTCGGAGACGTACTCGTACTTGGTGCCGTTGTAGGCAAAGGCACCAAAGTCGGCGTGGTCGGCGTCCTTGGTCAGCAGGAAGTTGGTCAGCTTGTTGCCCTGTGCGTTTTCCGGCCAGAGAGTGTTGGCCTTGCTGTAATCATAGGTCAGGGTGCCGCCGGTGACGACGAGCTTCTGACCGGGGTAGTACGTGTTCCCTACAATGGTGGGAGCTTCCACATGGGCGTTATTCTTGATAAGAATCTTGGAGTAGGGGCCGTCGATGTAGATGCCGCTGTGGTTATAATCGCCCTTTACAAGGACGGTGCCGTCATCCACAGTCAGGGTGCAAAGCATGCCCAGATTGATGCCGGAATACGAATTGTGCAGGTCCATGGACAGAACGCCGCCCTTGTCCACCAGAATATCGTGGTAGGCATAATAAGCAAGAAGGTTATAGTTATCGTGAGAACCATCGGTCATGTTGTAGACGCTGCCATCCGTGATATGCAGCTTGGTTCCCTTGCTGTTGCGGAGCTGGATGGCCATATCCCGCGTGGTGGAATCGACCGTGCTGTTGCCCGAAATGAGTACATTCCGGTAGCCGGCAACGATGCCGTAGTTCGCCTGCAGGTTGAGCTTGCTGCCATTTTTGACGATCAGGCTGCCGTTTTTACCCGAATCCTCGCAGTAAATGGCATATCTTCCGACGTTCTCCTCCTTGGTCAGTTCTGCCGAGATATTGGCAGTGGTATGATCAAACGTGACGGTCGTATCGCTGTTGTTGCCGGTCTCAATGCCGAGGCTCTTGCCCTCAATGGTAACGTCCGAATCCTTGAAGGTGATGTCACCGGCGGCTTCCAGCTTGGAGCCATCCTTAGCCGTACCGCTGCCTTCGTAGCGGATGCCGGCATCGCTGTTGGTGATGTTGAGGGTGCTGTTCTCGGTAGTCAGGCTGGTGCTGGCACCCTGATGGCCGTAAATGCCGGTCTGGGTGTTCTTGATGTTCAGCTTGCTCTTGGCCTTGACGATGATGTCGTTCCAGCTGGCAATGCCAATACCGCCGTTCTCGTGCGTTTTACCGTCTTCCCCTACATGCGAACCGTCGATGGTCAGGGAAGAACCACCGTCCAGCGTGAGATCACCGTGCTGGGTGACGCCACGGCCGCTCTGGGTGGAGCCGGAAACATGGGTGTCCTGGATGGTGACGTCCGCGCCGTCCGTGATGGTGACGCTGGAATCCTTCTCGTCAGAGCCGCCTGCGATCACCATACCGGTGGTGGTGTCCTTGATGGTCAGGCTGCCGCCGGTGGTCTCTTCGGTGGTGTCGGAAGTCTCTTCCTTGTCGCCCTTGATGGTCAGGTGGGCGTCCTTTTCGGCGCCCGAGAAGTCGGAAGCCACTTCGCCGCCCACGCGGATGCCTTCCACGTTGATGTTGCTATCCGTGAGCTTCTTGCCTTTACTTTCGGCCTCTTTGGTGGCACTGTCGACGGCTGCAGAGCCGTCGATGACGTTGTCGCCCTTGAGGGTCAGGTCAACGTCCGAACCCTGCCGCACGTCCAGACCGGCGCTGTTCTTGTTGGTCTGGTTGATGGTGGTATCTTCCAGGGTCAGGTCCACCTTGGTGTCCTTATTTTCGTCGGTGCCGTCCAGATCCTTGCCGATGTCGATGCCGTTGCCGCCGGTGGTCAGGGTGGAATCCTTGACGGTCAGGTCAACGTTTGCGCCCTCGCCGACGGTCACGGTGGACTCGCCGGTCTTGCTGGTGTCGGCGTTCACGCCGTCGATCACGATATCCACGTCACGGCCTTCGGAGCCGTCGGCGTTATCGGTCTTTTTGACGTCCTCTTGCACGGTGACGGTGTTCTCAGTGGGGGTATCCTTGTCACCCTTGATGATGATCTTGCCGTCGTCCTCTTTGTCCTCGTTGACGTAGGTGCGGTTCTCCTTTTTGTCCTCGCCCTGATAGCTGAACGCGCCGCGGTCGGTGTCCTGGCCGATGGTGACATCACCGTCGGCCAGATCATAGCTCACGGCAGAAGCGCTGGCGCTGATGGTGCTCACGGCAATGGCAGTGGCCAGTGTGACAGCAACGACCTTTTTCTGTTTACGCAATCTCATGAGTAATACCTCCTCAAAAATGGGAACCTGATCTCCAGGCGGTTCCGACTCACACACAAAAAGATACCAGAAATTGGATCTATATGGGGATAAAACAGAGTAATAAACTCTGCTTATGATATACTATTTTCTGGCTGCACTGTCAATAAGTTCACGAAAATACGCGGATAATTGGCAAAATGCAAAAAAATGCAGCAAGATTTTACGCAGAATGCAGAGAGAGGGGTACGCTATTGTTGCACTGTTGAAATGGTCTTGATACGCATTGAAATTTCTTGTTGTAGAACGCAGAAAAGCCGCTGCCCGGTGTGCCGGGCAGCGGCTTTGAAAAATGCAAAGAAAGTGCGGTGCAGTGTGGTCAGCGCAGCTGATCGTTCAGCCAGGCGGCAATGTCGGCAAACACTTCCTGCCGGTTGGTCTCCACCAGCAGTTCGTGCCGGGCACCGGGGTACAGCTTGCAGCGGATGTTCTGCACGCCTGCGGCCTTCAGGCTCTGGATGGCGCGCAGCACGCCCTTGCCCCGGTCGCCCACCGGGTCGGCGGTGCCGGCCAGGAACAGCAGGGGCAGGTCCTTGGGCATCCGGGCCAGAAAAGCCGGGTCGTGCAGGCGCAGGATGCCGCTGAACATGCTGTAGTAGGCGTTGAGCGTAAAGGTAAAGGTGCAGCGCTCGTCGGCCAGGTACTTGTCCACCTCGGCGGCGTCACGGTTGAGCCAGTCGTGGGTGGTGCGGCCCTCCAGCCCCTTGTTGTAGCCCATGAAGGACAGGTTGGCCACCAGCTTGCTGCGGTACTGCCAGCCGTGCACGGCCGCCAGCGCCCGGCAGGTGCTGCGGGCAAACTGCACCAGCGCTTTGGGCTGGTGGCCGGTGCCCATGATGATGGCACCGCTCAGTTCCTGCCCGTATTCGCACAGGTACTGCCGGGCATAGAACGAGCCCATGCTGTGCCCCAGCAGAAAGTACGGCACACCGGGGTAGCGCTCCTTGGTGCGCAGGGTCATGGCGTGCAGATCGTCCAGCACGGCACGGTTGCCGTCCGGCTCGGCAAAGTAGCCGTAGTCGGCCTTGGTGCGGATGGACCCGCCGTGGCCCAGGTGGTCGTGGCCGACCACCACGATGCCCTGCCCGGCCAGATACTCCGCCAGCGGCTTGTACCGGTCGATGAACTCCACCATGCCGTGGGACAGCTGCAGCACCGCCCGCACTTCGCCCTCCGGCTCACAGCAGAACGCGTGCAGGGTGCGCCCGGGCACGGTGGAAGGGACAGTAAAATCGGTCATGCGGCTCATGGACGCAGGCCTCCTTTTGGTTCTGGTTTACAGCGCGCCGATCTTGCGGCGGCAGGCGGGGCAGATGCAGTACCCGGCAAACTGGATGGCGTTGGCGTCCACGTCGCCGCAGAAGTCGCAGCTGCCGGCGGGGCGGTGCTTCTTGAGCACGATGGCGTCGCCATCCACAAAGATCTCCAGCTTGGTGTCCCCGTCCAGATGCAGGGTGGTGCGCAGCTCCTTGGGCAGGACGATGCGGCCCAGCGAGTCGATGCCGCGGACGATCCCGGTGCTTTTCATAGGTATCATTCTCCTTCAACGTTTTCTCCATACAGGCAGGCAGCTGGCACAACAGGAAAATTGTGCCAGCACCGTTTGAAATTAGTATACAAAAAAATACAGCCTTCGTCAATGATTGCGGGCGATTTCGACAAAATGTCCCGCCTTGTGTCCCAAAAACCGCAGCTTCGCACAAAACACGTTCCTCCGTTGACAAATCGCAGCAGAACAGGTAAACTAAGACGTAGCTATCCGCATTTTTTGCATGAGTATAAAAGGAGCGTTTTTCTATGCCGAGCAACAAAGTCCGCACCCGTTTTGCCCCCTCGCCCACTGGCTATATGCATGTGGGCAACCTGCGCACTGCGCTGTATACCTATTTAATGGCAAAGCACGAGGGTGGCACCTTCATCCTGCGCATTGAGGACACCGACCAGGGCCGCTATGTGGAAGGTGCTGTGGACGTGATCTACAACACTCTGCGCGAGACCGGCCTGCTGTGGGACGAGGGCCCGGACGTTGGCGGCCCGGTGGGCCCCTATGTGCAGAGCGAGCGCATGGGCATGTTCAAGCAGTATGCCGAGCAGCTGGTGGCCGAGGGCAAGGCTTACTACTGCTTCTGCACCGAGGAGCGTCTGGAAGCCCTGCACGCCGAGCAGCGCGCCAACGGCGAGATGACCCACTACGACGGCTGCTGCCGCGACCTGCCCAAGGAGGAAGTGGAAAAGCGTCTGGCTGCCGGGGAGCCCTATGTCATCCGCCAAAAGATCCCCCGCGAGGGCGTGACCGGCTTTGACGATGTGGTGTACGGCCACATCGAGGTAAACAACAGCGAGATGGACGACCAGATCCTCATCAAGACCGACGGCATGCCCACCTACAACTTTGCCAACGTGGTGGATGACCACCTGATGGGCATCACCCACGTCATCCGCGGCAGTGAGTATCTGTCCTCCACCCCCAAGTACAACCTGCTGTATCAGGCCTTTGGCTGGGAGATCCCCACCTACATCCACTGCCCGCCGGTGATGAAGGATGCCCAGAACAAGCTGTCCAAGCGCAATGGCGATGCCAGCTATCAGGACCTGGTGGCCAAGGGCTACCTGACCGAGGCTGTGCTGAACTATATCTGCCTGCTGGGCTGGAGCCCCAGGGGCGAGTACGCCGAGCAGGAGATCTTCTCCCTGCCGGAGCTGGTCAAGATCTGGTCCCCGGACGGCATCTCCAAGTCCCCCGCCATCTTTGACCCCCTCAAGCTGCGGGCCATCAACGCGGAGTACATCCGCCGCCTGAGCCCCGAGGAGTTCCAGAAGAAGGCCGAGCCCTGGATCGACAGCGCCGTGCACAGCCCCATCAACAAGCAGCTGCTGTGCGCCAACCTGCAGCCCCGGTGCGAGGTGCTGGGCGAGATCCCGGAGCAGCTGGATTTCTTTGACGCCATGCCCGACTACGATGTGAGCCTGTACGCCAACAAGAAGCAGAAGACCACCCCGGAGACCGCCAAAGAGGCACTGGAAGCCCTGCTGCCCGTGCTAAGCGACGAGGCACTGGACTTTGCGGACCGCGACAGCGTGTTCAACGCCTGCAAGGCCAAGGCTGAGGAGCTGGGCAAGAAGAACGGCTGGCTGCTGTACCCGCTGGGCATTGCCCTTTCCGGCAAGCAGCGCACCCCCGGCGGCGGCACCGACCTTGCCTGCATGATGGGCCGCGAAAAGACCGTGGAGCGCGTCAAAGCGGCCATTGAAAAGCTGAACGGCTGATCTTTTCCATAAAAACACAAAGCTCTGCAGCGTTTTTGCACGCTGCAGGGCTTTTTTGCGTCTTTGGGCCGGTTTGCGGCAGAACACTGCACCGCGCCAAAAATCGCCGCGCGCCCGCGCTACAGTATATGCAGAAAGCGCGGGGAACAGA
>ERZ791773.737-NODE-737-length-11091-cov-3.221366_pt1 | contig 11091 bp, 15 predicted proteins | sample MGYA00509948_ERZ791773 | MGnify/ENA primary metagenome ERZ791773 (study PRJEB30046, sample SAMN00791987) | human gut metagenome | study: EMG produced TPA metagenomics assembly of the A metagenome-wide association study of gut microbiota in type 2... | reverse complement strand
ATAAAAAGAAGATAGGGAAGTCACCTTCCCTATCCTGTCATTTATCAATCGGACGGCAGTACGTAAGTTTGCTTCTTTATCGCCCATGTTTGTACCCAGGCCCAAGTAAACTTTTGCCATGGTATCCGTTTATTTATCCAGTATCAGCATTGCATCCCCGTAAGTACCGAAGCGGTAATCCTCTTTCAGCGCAATGTTATAAGCATCCATCACCAGTTCATATCCGCCATAAGAACAAACCAGCATCAGCATTGTAGACAGCGGCATATGGAAGTTGCTGACCATCGCATTAGCCAGTGAGAAATCGTACGGAGGGAAAATAAACTTGTTTGTCCAACCCTCGAATTCCTTCAGGTGTCCGTCGGTACCCACAGCTGTTTCTATGGCACGCATAACGTCAGTACCTACCGCACACACCTTATTGCCACGATCCTTGGCCTCGTTTACGATACGGCAAGCCTCAGCCTCCACAAACATCTGTTCCGAGTCCATCTTATGCTTGGTAAGATCCTCCACGTCGATATCACGGAAACCACCCAGTCCGCAGTGCATGGTAATGAAAGAGAAATCGATACCCTTTATTTCCATACGCTTCATCAGCTCACGGCTGAAGTGCAATCCCGCAGCCGGTACCGTTACAGCCCCTTCATTCTTCGCGAAGATTGTCTGGAAGCGTTCCTCATCCTCCGGTTCAGCCGGACGGTGGATAAACGGTGGCAATGGCGGTTCACCAAGCGCATAAAGTGCCTTCTTGAACTCATCGTGCGGTCCGTCGTACAGAAAACGGAGTGTACGTCCGCGTGAAGTCGTATTATCGATTACTTCCGCCACCATCGAGTCATCATCTCCGAAATAAAGCTTGTTTCCGATACGTATCTTACGAGCCGGGTCCACCAGCACATCCCACAGGCGCAGTTCCTCATTCAGCTCACGCAACAAGAACACCTCGATACGTGCTCCGGTCTTTTCTTTATTACCATATAAACGTGCAGGAAATACCTTTGTATCATTAAAGATAAATACGTCCTTGTCATCAAAATAATTCAAGATATCCTTGAATACCACATGTTCAATCTCTCCGGTAGCCTTATGAACCACCATCAGTCGCGACTCATCTCTGTACTTCGCCGGATGCAGTGCGATCTTATCTTCCGGCAACTTAAATTTGAATTGTGACAGTTTCATCTTATTATCCTTTCCTTAATCGTTTGTAATTTCTATATCCTGTTGGTCGAGCCATGCCTCAAAGTCATCCACCTGCATGCAGTCCTCCAGTCTGACATCCCCTACCCGTGTCCGTATCAGTCCGGTAAGGTGCGCTCCGCTGTTCAGCGCTTCACCGATGTCGCGTGCCAGCGCCCGGATATACGTTCCCTTGCTGCATACCACACGAATCTTGATTTCCGGCAGGTTACATTCCAGCAACTCAATTTCATCAATCACCAGCGTCTTCGGTTTCAGCTCCACCTCATCCCCCTTGCGGGCAAGGTCGTATGCACGTTTGCCGTCCACCTTACAAGCCGAAAAAGCCGGCGGAATCTGCTCTATCGTTCCCACGAAATTCTTCAGCGTATCCTCCACCAGCTGGCGTGTGATATGCTCCGTCGGATACGTAGCATCAATCTCCTTTTCCAGGTCGTACGAGGGAGTTGTAGCCCCCAGTTGCAGCGTAGCGATATACTCCTTGGTGTGATACTGGAACTCCTCGATACGCTTGGTAGCCTTTCCGGTACAGATAATCATGACTCCCGTAGCCAGCGGATCAAGCGTTCCGGCGTGTCCTACCTTTATTTTCTTCACTCCCAGCTTGCGGCTGATATGATACCTCACTTTATTCACAAGCGCGAACGATGTCCATCGCAGCGGCTTGTCAAAATATAACACTTCTCCTTCTTTAAAGTTCATCCGTTTGTGTTTATGACAGCAAGCTTGTAACAATCGTGATGATACCCACGATGGCACAATACACGCCAAACCAGATCAGCTTGCCCTTCTTTACAATATTAATCATCCACTTACATGCGATACATCCCGAAACGAAAGCAGCCAGGAAGCCTACCACCAGCGATGCCGTACTGATGCCCGCACCTACCGCAGAAGCATCCTTTATGATCTTCATTCCATCCAGCAAAGCCTCGCCCAGAATCGGCGGTATCACCATCAGGAAAGAAAACTGAGCCAGCGTTTCCTTCTTGTTACCCAGTATCAGACCGGTAGCGATCGTACTTCCCGAGCGCGACAGTCCCGGCATTACCGCACAAGCCTGCGCCAGTCCGATAATAAACGCATCCCTCATGCTGATACGTTCCTTCTGTCTCGGTTTCGCATAATAAGAGAAAGTCAGCAGTACAGCCGTCAGCAGGAGCATACATCCCACAATCAGCAGTCCCGAGTCGAAAATCCCCTCCACATAATCCTTAAAGAACACCCCCACAATGCCGATCGGAATCATCGACACCACGATGTTCAATATATATTTTGTTTCCTCGTTCAGCTGCCATTTAAATAGCCCGCGGAATATCCAGTCTATTTCCTTCCACAAGATAACCAGCGTACTCAGCACCGTTGCCACATGCACCACGATGGTAAACGTCAGATTTTCCTCCCCTTCTATGCCGAACAGTGCCGATCCGATAGCCAGATGTCCACTGCTGCTCACAGGCAGATATTCTGTCAGTCCCTGCAGAATACCTAAAATTAAAGCTTCTATCCAGTTCATTCTCTTGAATTATTGTTGTTGTTTTGAATACTTTTCGGTTTGCGCAGTATACCGTAAATCATGAAAATAAATCCCAGGAAGCAAACCAGCGGTGCTACCTTGATACGACGTACACTGAAAATATCAGGCTCGAAAGTCGTTTCCGTAGAGCCCGGTCCCGTCATCAGCAGGAAACCGATGATAATCACCACCATACCCGCAGCCAGCAGGATGAAGTTCGTTTTATCAAAGGCAAAGTTCTTTTTGTCCATATTGAAAAGAAAAATTGATTGGTTAGTTTCACCTATTATATATAATACAATTCACTCACTTTCATGCGGAGATACTTGTTGATGGAAATAAGTGCGCAGAGCGAAGTAATCAGCACCCCGAAAACAAAAACCGCTCCCATCACCACAACCATCACTCCCGGTGTAACCACCGCCAGCAAGTCCGGTTCATAATGCACCAGCATATACGCCAGTCCTATCAGTACCGCGTCCGCCATCGTAGCAGCCAGTATCCCTATCCACATGTTGCGCAGCAAAAACGGCCGCCGGATAAACGACCAGCTGGCCCCCACCAGCTTCATGGTATGAATAAGAAAACGTTTCGAATATACCGCCAGCCGGATGGTATTGTTGATAAGCGCAAACGAAATCAGCGTAAGCAGCGCCGCCAGTCCGAGCAAAACAATACTGATCTTCCGGATATTACTGTTTACCGCATCCAGCAGATCCTGCGGGTAATTGATCTCTATCACCTGCTTGTTCTTCGACTGAATCTCATCCTTTATCCACGCAACGCTGTCAGAATTTGCGTAATCCGCATTCAGCTTCACCTCGATGGACGCCGTAAACGGATTATGTCCCAGAAACTCCGCCGGATCCGTTCCCATCGCCTCCGTCTGCTCCTTCAGCGCCTGCGCCTTCGATATATACGTCGTCTGCTTTACATATACCTCCTTGTTCAGCTGTTTCTGAAAGCGGAGAATATCCGTCTCCTTCATATCGTCACTGATCAGAATCGAGAAAGCGATATTCTCACGGACATATACAGAAAGATTGTTGGCAGCCATTACGAAAAAAACGACTATCCCCAACAACAGCAGGACAAGCATCGTGCTGATGCTCGACGTCACGAACTGCATATCAAAGAAAGATCCCGGTTTTCTGCTCATACCCTTACTTTTTTCTGAATACGTAAATCATGGAACTGCTCTGTTCCTTTTTCACCAGCGAAGCAAACCACGCCTCCGTTCCCTTAATCATCCCTTTCAGGAAAGGCATACGGCTTCCCCGGTACTTTTCCGAAAGCATGGAAACATAAAACGCGTCAAACGGCATCGGATGCCGTTCGGTCAGGATAAAATCATATTTCGCTCCGAACTGCTGCATGACAGAAGGCGTAAAATGCCACAGATGCCGCGGTACATCATATGCCGCCCACATCTCCCTGTAATGCTGCGCATCGAACGAAACCGGATTAGGTACAGCTACCACCAGCACACCACGCTCCTTCAGCATGTCGGCAAGCCGTTTCCAGGTACCGTTTATATCCTGCAAATGCTCCATGACATGCCACAGCGTAATCACATCGAAGCTCCCTTTGCCGTAAGCCGCCAGCGCTTCCGGAGCCTCCACCATCAGCTCGAAATGCTCCTTGGCAAACGCCCGTGCCTGCGGACTCTTCTCGATGGCAGAAACCTTCCATCCCCGTTTCTGCATGAAATGGCTGAAATACCCCGTACCCGTGCCGATATCCAGCAAGCTGCCGTTTCGGGTACCGCAGATCCGCTCTATCAGCGAAGCCTTGCGTCCCAGCATAAAACCGCGTACATAGTGATACAGACGGTTGGCAAGTCCTTTGCGCGTATCCGTGTGCGAGATATAATCCGGCGATTCATAATACCTGCCTATCTCACTTTCGTCGGGCACATGCTGCGTAAACAAAAAACCACACGTCTTACAGCGGTAAATCGTAAATTTTTCACCGGTGGCATAATGGTCCGTACAAGTCATGACTTCCTCAAAATGCGTTTTCCCGCAGAGAGGACATGTATCTATATTGAGTATATTCACTTTATTCCCTAATTTGCTGCAAAATAACAAATAAATCGGGTATGGAGGGTGTTTTGTTAAGGTTCTTTAAGAGTATAAGAATTTATAGACTATATACCCTACCCATTCATGCAGCAGTTCCGGCCATTGGACCAGCGTACCCACAGAAGGTATGAAGCTTACACTTTTTCCTTTTACATCTACCCATGTGTCTGTAATATAGCAGTCCGGATAAATTCCTTCCGCTTGAAAAGCACTGACCGAACGCTTCATGTGTACGGCAGAAGTAATAATTACTACAGAGGCAGTATCCATCTCTTTGCCTAACAATTTTTTGGTAAATGTAACATTCTCTCTGGTATTGTTGGCAAAGGTTTCCATGATGATATCCTCTTGGGGAATACCCAGTTCGTTCAGGTATTTCATCATCCCCTGCGGATTTCCCTGTAAACCCTTTCCGTCCTTACTCTGAAAGATAGACCCATCCGAAGCCAGTACCAGTTTTTCAATTCTTCCACACTTATACAGTCGGATTCCTTCCGTCAGCCGGTCCGCTATTCCGCTGAACTCCGGACGATTCCGTTTCCAGTCCCAGAAACTGTACCCGCCCAGCACGATGCCATACTTGTAGATTTTGTCCCCTGGTAGTGGACAGTCGTATTCCTTGTACCATTGTTCTTCCGCTTTCTTCAGCAGCGGTGTATTTGTAAAAATCAGTGCCAGCAAAATAGCTGTAGCATATAGTCCTCTCTTCCATTTCCTATTTTTGATTATCAGTCCGATAAGTAACGGAAGCAAGATAAATGTAACCGGAGTAGTTACTAAAAGCGCTAAGAATGACAACATAAGCCATACATTTTAATGATGAACGGACGTACTGGAACCAGATTGAGCCATACCTTGGCAAAGAACCACCACCAGAAGTCCCCTGGCAGTATCAACTTTCCTTTCCGTCTGACCTTTGTAACACGGGCAAAAATCTGTTTTTTGTTGAGAGGACCTTCAATATCAGTCTGCGCATCCCCTACCATGTAAAACTCTTTCCCTTTCACCTTGTAGATACGGTGCATCACATATTGTCCGTCGGTACGCTGATAAAACACCATATCCCCCTTTTTCAGCGGACTGTTGGGCTTACTAAAATAAATTGTGTCCCGGTGATGTACCAGAAAAGGAGCCATGCTGCTTCCCGCTACAATCAGGCTGACCTCTTTTCCTGCATCTGTCAGCTCCCGTAACATGCCTACATACGCACGTGTATCGATAACTCTCATAAACTATTTATTAATCAGTTGCTTCAGAAAATCATATTCACATTGCGTAAAGCGGCATAAGTACGAAACATTTCCATTGTGCTGCTTTTCCAAGGAAACAGATGCATAACATACCTGACAAAGCTTCCACAGCTTACATCCCTTGCAATCACTATGTGTAGGTAATTTAGTTATCATTTCCCCTAAGCTGTTCCAAGCCTCCTTTGCGCTGACTTCTTCCAGATTGACAGCCGGATGTTCCATCAATACACAAGGCGTCATTTTTCCCTGCCAGTTGATCCATGCCGAGCTTTTTCCCGCGCGACAAGTAATTCCTACTTCATCCTTGTAAGGCTCAGATTCTTCCACCCCTTTCAGCGTAGCAGCTATCACCTCCTTAAACTCACCGCTGTGCTTATGTTTCTGGTAGAGCGCATCATACCGTCCACCCTCTTCAGCAGTAAGACGAGCATCGATTACCCCCATCCCGCTGCGGCCCGTTCGTGAACAAGGAAACATATAACTGTTTACTTCCGAAGGAATGTCGAAACGGTCACCGATAGCCAGAATCTCGTCAAATTCGTGCTTGTTCTCTTTAACGACACTTACATTCAGCTTCGTATCAATGTCATATTGTCGTAACAGTCTGATACCATTCATACACTGATCAAAACCATTTGCCCGGTGACAAAGTTTTTCGTAGGTTTCTCTACTGGCTCCATATAAGGTCACATTTACCCGTCGTGGACGATACGCATGAAACAGTTGGGCAATTTCCTCCGTAATACAAGTGCCGTTTGTATTCAAGGTAATGATAAACCCCATCTTCTTCAGTTCCTGATATAACTCCTTAAAATGCGGATACAACAATGGTTCTCCTCCTGTAAGCAGAATGAACAATGTACCCATCTCTTTCAGCCAGTCTCAGCCAGAAATCCAAATCTTTCAAGCCTCCGTGCTCTTTTACTTCTGTGGCTTTCATGCTTATGAAACACATGTCGCATTGCAAATTGCAGCAAGGCGTCAGCTCAAAAGAAGCTGATATTGGAGTCCGCGCTTGTGTGGCTTTCAGTACCAGATACTTTTCTATTCCTGTTATATCATCCAGTGAATCCATTTGATAATAAGTTTTTGATACAAAAATAAGATTTTATGCTGAATAAAAATATTTGTGGTACTGAAATAGAAAAAATAAGGTCCGTTAGTAAAATCAAGTGCTAACAGACCCTATTGCTCCTTAATATAGAATTGTGATAAGTTACGATGCATTAGGTTTAGCAGGATTAGTTGCATGTACTGTACCTACATGATGCCATGTTCTACTGCCTGAACTCGTAGTCCAATAAATATTCATCCTAGGTTTTACACTGCTTACTGATATTGGGTGTTCGTAATTGGGATCTGCGTAGATGGTACACTTCAATTTTCCTAATCCATCCGTTCCTATTTCTGTCATTGCATCACCAATTCCATCATCGTTATAATCGTGTATTACTTGATTGGATTGAAATCCACAATGTGCAGCATCATGTGTACATCCTAAACTTTCCCATGTCGTATTTCCATAGGCATAATGAGTCTGTTCATAAATGTTAGCTTCAGTGACGCTACACCCTACTCCCCAACATACTGCTACATATTCATTGGGAGTAAACTCCTCAATCACCGTTCTAGGTGCCATCCATTTCTCTTTCATATTTTATTCCTCCATTATAAAATTAATTCCAATATAATCATTTACAAAACATCTTATCTCCTGTTCCATACAACCTTCCTCATCATCGTATTTTTCTTTTGCTTTGGCAAATACTTCAGGAATAGTAGAAGGAGTCTGGAATTGTTGCCATAAAAATTGAGCAATGGGGTTCAGTGTTATCAATCCATTAATGGCTATATCATTACCTGTAGGGATTAATAGACAGTCACCATCCACTTCCCGCATTACGATGTTGGGATTTGCTTTGTAAACTTTTGTATACTCTATCCCTTTACTTTGCTCTATATATTGAGTTAATTCTTTATCAGAAAGTAAAGAAAGCTGCTTACTTGATAATTTTCCCATATTAGGGAACTGGTATAGTTTAGGCGTTTTGTAAAGTCGTTTCATATAACATTTTCTCTCACTCTCTTTTTAGTGTAGAATATAAGCTGTTAATTATAAGTTGTTTATATAAACAAGTTATAAGTTATTACTTATATCTGACTGCTGCAAATGTAAAAATCTTAAAGAAAAAAGAAAACTATTTAGTGTTAAAAAATAAAGTCGTAAAAGCAAATTAATTTATGTTAGCGTCCAATTTTGACGTGTAGTATAGTGAAAGCCGCTTTTCAGCGGTTTCCTATTAAAAAAATCAAAAATTGAACGTGATTATTAATATTTGTTAGTATTAATTCCAATTGTCATAGGCAGGAGATTTTCATAATCCTTTCTCCCTTTGACAATTTCGTGGAAGAATTTCTTGAGATATTCCAGAGCAGACAGCCCGTTCATTCGGCATGTTGAGAGCAGCGTATGATAGGCCGCCGATACATTTGCCATGCGGCTACCAACAAAGAACAGCGAGTTCTTGCGCTCCCCCGCCAACGGACGGATGAAACGTTCTGCTATTGAATTGTCTATGTCATACCGCCCATCGTTCAGATAGGCAAAGAGCTGTTTCCAGAAAACCTGAAGATAATTCACAGCCTTGTCCATGAGTTCTCCACGGGGAGGATGAGTCGGAGACAGCAGCACATCCAGCTTGCTTCTTATGCGCCCTATAATTTCCTTGGTCCGCAATGAGTGTCGGCAGCTGGTTATCTCCTGTGCTGAAAGCCCGCTTAATTTATAAGTATCTTCCAGCCGGTAAAGCTCTCCGAAACAATCTATCAGATATTTTGCATCGGGATCATCGCCCTGTTCATATGCATAGACAAATTTGGCACGTGCATGAGCCAGGCAGCAGAGATGTTCCGTGTCTACCAGTTCTTTATCGATGTACATATAAACGTTGTAACCGTCTGACTGCAGTGCCTTTACCTGCCTGTCCTTGAGGATTCCCTTGAGAACCTTACGTCCTCTGGAACCGTCCTCATAACAGTAGATTACTATTTTCTGTTCCTTGTTTACCAGGCACCAGACATATTTCTTCAAGAAATGTCTGTTCATCTTCACCTTGCACCAGGTCTCGTCACAGTTGACAATGGAGTCCTTGACCATGGCGCGGTCTTTCAGTCTCTCTATCAGAGCGCTTGTAAAAGCGGCTCCTTTGGCGAGCCAGTTGACCAGCGTCATCCGGCTCAGAGACATCTTATGATCCGATAGACGGTACATTTCACGGTAGTAGGGGACATTCAGCACAAAATGATTGAATGCCAGGTGAGCCAGAAAGTCTGCCGATGCATGAGTCCCGGGAACTACGTCTATGTAGTCCGGTTCTCCGGCTTTCGGGAAATATCCCTCACGAATCTTGCCGTCGGACTGCTTGTAACGGATTACCTGATATTTGTGCTCCAATATATAGCTTATCTGCTGGTAAGAATACTTGTAGAAGGTCTTGATGATTACGGCATCTTTCGGCAGCCGGCTGAAGTCTGAATCGTGACATACTGACTTGTCTGCCTTCATACGCCTGTAAGACATCCCCTTACGATAGGGTCTTTCTTCTTTTTTCTCCGGTGCTTGTGAAAGAGCATCTTCGTCACTTGCGGAGACGGATGAAGGTCCGGAAGTTCCGTCAAAGTCATCCTTGTTCTCTTCATGAGAAGGTGCTTCCTCTTTTTTCTTGCGTGAAATCTTCTGGCTTTTAGACCCGTACAGATTCTTTCTGTCCTGTTTCTTCTGCTCTCTCAGGGCCGCATTTTCCTTCTGGAGTTTTTCTATTAGGATGTCCCGACTGGCTATCATCTGTTTCAGCCCATCAATAACCTTGACTTGAGCTTGTGAGCTTTCGTTCAGATTCATCAGCTGCTCTGTCATCCGGTCCAGCTTTTCCAGAAGTTTTGCTTCACGCTCCTTATCCGCTTTACGCAAAGCGAAAAGCTCGTCAAGTAGCATTGATTTTTCCATGGAATTCATATCGGAATAACGATCTGTCCAAGGCTCCGCTTGTTTTTCGCGGAGCCTCAGTTGTTCGGCCGAAGCCAGTATTTTTTCAAATTCACGATCGTCCATGTCACCTGTTGTTATATCATAAAGATACTCATTTTCAGTGACATAAACAAATGTTTTATATAATTATTTACCTGATATTCAATTGATTAATTACAGGATTCTGTAACAGCACAACTACATCCTTCCACTGTATGCTGTATATGATTTCATCTCCCTGACGGCATAACTGCATGAACCTGTAACCTTCACAGAAACGTTTCTCATAGAGGCTGAACGAGCGCCTGTCATAGCTGAAGAGACGGACTTTCCTCCTGTCCTTGGACAGGACAATGAAAACTTCATCTTCCTGTGGTTCGCGGTTCAGCTGCTGATGAATGATGGATAGTACCCGTTCATACTTACAGCGCATATCGTGAAAATTACGCAGATAGTAAAATCTGTTCATTCCTGTGACATTCAGCATAATCCCTCCAGTTTCTCTATCAGACTTCTCAAGTTCCGGTAGGTCAAGTTTCGTTGCTGTATCCGTATTCCATTTGTCATACGGATGTCTATCATCATTCTTATAGGACAGGGTTCCGTATTCTCCTTTCTTTCCAGAGTAGGAGAAGAGGACACTTCCTTTGAGGATTGTGTATCCATTTCCGGTTGTCCTTCTACTTGTACCGGTACTATTTGATGTCTTGTATCCTTGTACCATTTATGAAAGAGATTGTAGGGTACCTTGTTTCTCAAACAGAAATCCTGGATGGATTCACCTTGTGGCATTGCTTCCGCCTTGTAGCGGATGAACAGCCTTTCAAAATCACTGCTGCTGTACATACTTTTAATATTTTTGTTACAGTAGCGAAGGTCATATTTTTTATTCTTTGAGGCAATACGTCAAAATTGGATGCTTACTTAATTTATATGCTGTTTTTATACTTAAATTTGAATATTCTTTGAAATTACATTTAGTAAAACATGAAATATTACCCTAAATGAATT
>ERZ791773.736-NODE-736-length-11095-cov-2.098007_pt1 | contig 11095 bp, 9 predicted proteins | sample MGYA00509948_ERZ791773 | MGnify/ENA primary metagenome ERZ791773 (study PRJEB30046, sample SAMN00791987) | human gut metagenome | study: EMG produced TPA metagenomics assembly of the A metagenome-wide association study of gut microbiota in type 2... | reverse complement strand
ATACATTAAGGAGAATAAGATGATTAAGAAACAATTAGTAAAAAGAATAACAACAGCAGTTGTTGCAGGATTGTTGTCTGTTATGATGGTTATGCCAGTAATGGCAAAAGGTAAGCAGGATGATGGTTTAATACATCCTTGGGGTTCAGAGAGTGGAACATGCGAAGAGGCTCTTAATTATGCAAGCACTGTAACTATGGATGCAGCTAAGTACGGGAAATCATATGATTTAAGTGTTACGTTTGATTACAATGGGAAATATCCAGGTTCATATCCGAAGCTATTAGGTCTTGACTCTACAGAGAATGTAATAAAGGCACTTGGCAATTCATATAAGCAGGGAGCTAAGGTTGAGATAATGGGTATGGTGACTATCAAGAAAACTGACGGTGAGGCTAAGAATCAGGAATTAGAGTTCAATGTATCAGGAGTAAAGGCAGGAGATAATATTAAAGTTATCGACAGAAATTGGGCTGCTGGATATGGCGTCAGCAATGAAGATGTAATTAATGTATATGATACAGAGGTTACAGATGGCAAGGTTGTTGTTACACTTGATGTAGTTGGTAATCAGAAAGATGTTACTGCTGGTGGCAAAGTATATAAAACAATACTTTCTAATAGCATTACATTTGTAAAGATGACATCAGAAAGTCAGGATAACAGTGCAGATGTTTCTGAGAAATCACCAGAGTTTTCAGAGGATGCTAAGATAGTAGATGCTGATGGCAAAGAAGTAGGAAGCAAAAATGTAGTTGCTTCAACAGAGAACTTAAGCGAAGCTCAGGTTACGGAAGTTAAGGAAAAGCTTGCAGCTAATAATGTTGTAATTAACGACAACAGTATTGTAGATTATGTTGATATCAGCCTTGTTGATAATTCTGGAAATGTTGTAAAGCTTGAAAATGGTTCAGTTGTAATTACTATTCCTGCAAAGGAAAATGTATCAGCAGATAAGTACACAGTAAAGGTTTACCACATAAAAGCTGATGGTTCTATGGAAGAAGTTCCGGCAGAACTTACATCAGAAGGTGTAAAGATTACAGCAACATCATTCTCTCCATATGTCGTTGCATATTCAGAAAAGAGTGCAGACATTGCACAGGAGTCAGAAAAGACTGATGCAGAAATCAAAACGGGTGATGCTCACAATGCACTTGTGTACGCAATTGTAGCTGTTGTGGCAGTTTTAGCAGGTGGAGCATGCGTTTTAGTTAAAACTAAGAGAGCATAGAAAAATAATATTTAGAAATATATAAAAAAATGCTATAAAGACATGACCAGCAATCAGTCTTTATAGCATTTTTATTATAAGGAGCGAAGCCCTTAGATATTAGTATTAAGTGCAAAGGAATCACTATTCATATCAATAACGATATCCTTGCCGCTGTTAATCATGAACAGCTTAACATAGTTGGTAACAAATGCATATCCAACGGAAGTGATGAAACTATAGTCATTATCGAAGCCCTGCTCGTTAGCAGCATACTGTTTGTGGTTAGTTACGAGATAATCTAACATTCTGTCAGCAGACACACCGCGACCATTATTAGATATCAGAGGTTTGTTAATATCGTTCTTGTTTTCTCTTATATAATTCATGAACTTAATTTCATATAACACATGCTCAGACATCGGTTCCGGATACCATGAGTTATGTGGAAATGTAAAGTAATCTTCTATGTAATGTAAGGCATAGCCTAAAGACAAAAAAGAAAAACAGTTCATTCTGCCATGTCTTTCAAGACGCTGTAGCCTTCTTGAAATTTTATTGTAGGAAGAATCCCATGTATGTCCCTTAATATATGTATGCAGAAGAATATCCGGCATAATACTTCCAAGTCTTAAAGCAAGATCATGTCTTTTCTTAAGCTTAGGGGTAAGTCTTTTGGTTACGGTTACATGTCCGTACTTGTTCATTAATTTTCCTTTCATAAATGCTTTATATCCGAATAATAAATCCGAATATAAATAGTCCTTTAGTCCTATAAGAAAGTAACACCTTTTAATACATTTGTCTAGCACATTATGGAAAAGAATGCATGAAATTTATGTAAATTTATTTTGATAGTCAAGCAAATACAAATCTTACGAACATATTGCAATCAGCAGCACTTGTTTATGTATATAGATTCTGGCACAGTTTAGTTCTGATTTTTACAATTTATAATATAAATGAGGTCGTACAATTCAAAGCATACAATTGTTAAGGCAAAGGCGCCCAGTACAGCGGAATCCGTTGGCTGGGCGCTTTTCCTGTATATCGTACAGATTGCGGACAGCCAGAAAGAGATGTAGAAAGGATGGTAGTTATGGGAGCAAGAATTGAAGAACATCCAATATTGGGAAAACAAGAAAAAGGAAGGCTTGTAACATTTTATTTTGATGGAAAAGAACTGACAGGCTATGAGGGAGAACCAATTGCAGCGGCTCTTAAAGCACAGGGAGTTATGATACACAGATATACAAAGAAAGAGCATAAGCCAAGAGGAATATTCTGTGCGATAGGAAGATGTACAGACTGTGTAATGGTTGTTAATGGAAAACCAAATATCAGGACTTGTGTTACTCCTTTAGAGGAGGGTATGAAGGTCCAGACACAGTATGGAGTGAGTGATAAACCATTTGAAGAGCAGTAGATGAAAGGAAGTGTGGATATGAAGCGATTTGATCTTATTATAGTTGGTGCAGGTCCGTCGGGGTTATCAGCAGCAATAGAGGCAGCTAAGAGAGGACTTGAAGTAGTTGTATTTGATGAAAATGAAAAACCGGGAGGCCAGATTTTTAAGCAGATACATAAATTTTTTGGTTCTAAGGAGCATAAGGCTAAGATAAGAGGCTTTAAGATAGGTGAGGATTTATTAAATGAAGCAGATGAAGCAGGAGTTAAGGTTGTTCTTAATGCAACAGTCTGTGGAATGTATCAAGACAAAGAGATTACAGTAAGAATTGGCGATGAGATACATCATTTTAAGGGAGATTCAATAATAATTGCCACGGGTGCAGCAGAAAATATGGTTACATTTCCGGGCTGGACATTGCCGGGGGTTATTGGTGCAGGAGCAGCACAGACAATGATGAATCTTCATGGAGTTAAACCGGGAAGCAGAATTCTTATGCTTGGCTCAGGAAATGTAGGACTTGTTGTAAGTTATCAGCTTATACAGTGTGGCTGTGAGGTTGTGGCACTTGTTGATGCTGCACCAAGAATTGGCGGATATGGAGTGCATGCAGCAAAGGTAGCACGTACAGGAGTTCCATTTTATCTGTCACATACGATAGTAAAAGCAGAAGGAGATGACCATGTTACTGGAGTAACAATAGCAGAGGTTGATTCATCTTTCAAATTCATACCAGGTACAGAAAAACATTTTGATGTAGACACAATATGTCTGGCCGTTGGACTTTCACCTATGTCACAGCTTCTTAAAATGTCAGGCTGTAAGATGGAGGATAATCCAAAGCGTGGAGGACAGGTTCCTATATGTGATGAATATGGAAGAACTTCTATTCCGGGGGTATTCGTTGCGGGAGATGTTTCAGGAATTGAAGAGGCAAGTTCAGCTATGATTGAGGGTCGTATGGCAGGAATCGCAGCAGCTGAGTATCTGGGATACATAGATAAAACAGAATTAGATGAGAATTTAAAGAGTCTTGATGTAGCACTTGAAGGTTTAAGACAGGGAATGTTTGCACCAAAGAACAGAGGTAAGCTTATAGAAAAAACAGAGGAAGGAATCGACATTTCTACAACACTTCTTACTAAAGGATATGTTGCAGATGATGAGATTGAGAGATTTCCAGGTGTGACAAGAAAGCCGGGAGTTCATCCGGTAATGGAATGTACCCAGAATATACCTTGTAATCCATGTCAGGATGCATGTCCTAAGAAATGTATCAAGATAGGAGAAAAGATTACTTCACTTCCGGGTGTTGATGAAAGTGCAACATGCGTTGGTTGTGGAATGTGCGTGGCTTCATGTTCAGGTCAGGCAATTTTCCTTGTTGACGAAACATATGAAGAAGGCTTTGCAAGCGTTACGATGCCGTATGAGTTCTTACCTTTGCCAAAGACGGGTGACAGAGGAATAGCTCTTGGACGTAATGGACAGAAGGTATGTGCGGCAGAGGTTATCAGTGTGAAGTCTTCACCGGCATTTGATAAAACCAATCTGCTTACTATAAAAGTTCCTTCAGAATATGTTATGAAGGCAAGATTTTTCAAGAAAGAGGCGTAATCCTCCCCTCACCAGGGGCTGGATTTTGCTACGCAAAATAAGGAGGATTGAATATGCATGAAGTAAATGACCGTTCAAGGGATATAGGAGAATTCGTTCCGGCACCAGATGACGATATGCTCATCTGCCGCTGTGAAGAGATTACAAAGGGTGAGATAAGAAAAGCTGTTCATGAGGGGATGTGGACAATGACAGAAATAAGAAGATATTTAAGAACAGGAATGGGACTATGTCAGGGACAGACCTGTGCAAAGCTTGTTAAGGGAATTGTTGCAAGGGAATTAGGAGTATCACCTGCTACACTTGAACCGGCAACAAGCAGAGCACCAATGAGACCTACAGAAATGAGAATTCTTGGTAATGAAGCAGAGGACAACAAGGAGGTGTAATTATGGCAAATACAGCAGATGTAATTATTATAGGTGGCGGAATTATAGGTAATGCTATAGCCTATTATCTGGCAAAGAAAGGCACTGATGTAATCGTTCTTGAAGGCAGCGACCATATTGGAAATGGCGGCTCGTCAAGAAATGGTGGAGGTGTCCGCCAGTCAGGACGAGACCCAAGAGAGCTTCCTCTTGTTATGTACGGAATAAAGAATCTGTGGCCATCATTATCAGAGGAACTTGAAGTTGACTGTGAATATCATCAGGATGGAAATTTAAGACTTGGAAAGAATGACAAACATAAACAGATCCTTGAAGGGCTTACCGAAAGGGCTGTCAAGGTGGGACTTGATGTAAGAATGATAGATGGAGATGAAGTACGCCGTATTAATCCTTATCTGTCAGATGAGGTAACATGTGCAAGCTGGTGCCCAACGGATGGTCATGCCAATCCGCTTACAACAACATTAGGCTTCTATAAGACAGCAAGAAAGCATGGAGTAAGATTTATTACGGGCGAAAAGGTAATAGAATTAAAGAAGATAAAAGGCAGATTAAGACAGGTTATCACCCCTAATAATATATATGAAGCAGATACAGTCGTTGTAGCAGCCGGATATGAAAGTAAAGAAATTCTTGGTACAGTAGGAATAGATGTGCCTATGAGCAGAGTACTTATTGAAGCACTTGTAACAGAAGCTGAACCACATATGTTTGACCAGATGTTAGGAACAGCAGAAGCTGATTTTTATGGACATCAGACAAAGCATGGTTCATTCGTATTTGGTGGCTCATCAGGTTATGAGGCAGTCAATAAGGATAATGGAACCCCGATATGCAGCAGCATTACTGCTCCTTGTATATGCAGAGGTATTATGAAATATTTTCCAGATCTTGCGGATGCCAAGATAGTAAGGACGTGGGCAGGCTGGGCTGACCAGATGAAAGATGGTGTTCCTGTATTAGGAAATGTATCAGAGGTTCCGGGGCTTGTTCTTGCAACAGGATTTTGTGGCCACGGTTTTGGAATAGCACCCGCAATTGGTCATGAACTGGCAGATTTAATAGTAGATGGAAAAACATCTATAGATATAAATGCATTGCGATATGATAGATTTAAGGCTAAAATATAAATAATATGGCTTGGACTTTTGGTGGAGTTATATATCTGCTAAAAGTCCAAACTTGTCGTTGGCTTAAATGTAGGGGGAAAAGAGGAGGCAATATGGAGTATAAAACAGACAAATTAAGACCAACCCAGCCTTTTCTTGTATTGGAAACGCAGGATTTTAAGCAGGAAATATACCTTAATCAGGGGATATCACATTTCTACACATTCAGACTTGAAAAAACAAAGGAAATAACTACAGTTCCTGATAGTTGCGTAGATATGCTTTTTGAATATGGAGAAAATGGAATGACTGCTTATGCAATTGGTAGTCCTATTAAAGCATTAGATGTAGAGTGGCAGGGGAAGAAAGAGTATTTTGGAGTAAGGTTCATGCCTGGAAGCATGCCGGTTGGACTTAATGTGACATTGCGGGATCTTGTTGACTGCAGATTCTATCTGGAAGATATACTTCTTGATAATAATGGAACATTTGTAAGTGGGATGAAAAAAAAGAAGACATTCAAAGACAGGATTAATTATTTTCTTGAAGAATATACTAAACTGGAGATGAGACAGGAAAAGCCGTTTGGTAAGATGGAGATACTTATGGCAGTTAAAGAGCTGGCATATAATTCAGGAGGCTTGATGAGAATTTCGGAAATGGCTGACACAGTTGGATATACAGAAAGATATATTAATAAGATTTTTATTGAGCAGATGGGATTTTCTCCTAAGGTATTCTGCAAGATAATACAGTTTCAGAGAAGTCTGGAATTCCTTAATTATGGCAATGTGGATAATATGACAGAAGCAGCTGTTAATCTTGGGTATTATGACCAGCCGCAGTTTATAAGAGATTTTAAGACATATTGCGGAATGACACCTAAAAGATATCTTATGCTTACTAAGAGAATCAGATACAACAGCCTTGTTGAAAATGTGTCATAAAATATTCATTAATTAAAATGTTTATAATAAGTAATATAATTAAGTAAAAAGTGACTTTCAACGTTAAATATGCTACAATATGCAGGCAAATATAAGTGAACGGGGAGATTTACATGTCGCAGTTGACAAGAAAAGCAATAATGAAGTGTACACTTGAACTTGCTGAAAAAAAATCACTGAAGAAAATCACAGTTAAAGATATAGCCGATGAATGTGGTATTACGAGGAGTACATTTTACTATCATTTTACTGATATATATGATGTATTGGATGGTGTTGTCCAGGCAAAGATTGATGAATTCAATGAAGAGTACAATGGTGAAATGGACAAGGTTCTTATGAGATTTATTGAATATAGTATAATCCATAGGAAAGTATGGGCTAATCTTTTTGATGCAAGAGGAAGAGAGTGGCTAGAAAAATATGTTAAGACACGAATTCATTATCTGGCACTTTCGCAGATTAGAAAAATGTCTGAAGGATACATACTTTCTATTAAGGATGTTGAGATTATATGTAGTTTCTATGAAGAAGCTATATTTGGATTGCTTATGAGATGGATTATTAAAGAAGAAAAAACCAAGACTGTTGATGAAATCAAGGATACCGTTGAAAGAATCGAGAAATTATTTGAGGGACAGCTTGAGCTTATTATATCTAATATGAAGAAGTAATTGTCGGGAGTACATCAATGGGGAATATTTTAACAAAACAGTTTTATAGGCAGAGAAAAGATTTTGAAGATTCATGTGCAGGAAGAGATGCAGGATTAACATTTCCGGAAGGAGTAAGATGCAGTACTGACATTGCATATGCTGATGATGGAATTAAAGCACATCTGCTTGACATATACAGACCGGAAGATTCACAGGAAAAGGTTCTTCCTGTAATTATTAATGTTCATGGTGGAGGTCTTATTATTGGTAATAAGGAGTTTAACAGATATTTCTGTGCTCTGCTTTGCAAGAAGGGATTTCTTGTATACAGCATAGAGTACAGGCTGATTCCAGACTGCCTTATATATGACCAGCTTGCAGATGTTTTCATGGCAATGGATTATATAAAGGAGAGGCTGGCAGCAGATGGCGGTGATTCGTCACATGTATATATGGCAGGTGACAGCGGCGGCGCATGCCTTATCACATATGCCAATGCTATCCAGAACAGCACTAATATAGCGAGGGCAGCTAATGTCACACCATCAGGACTTCGCATTAATGCGCTTGGGCTTATAAGCGGAATGTTCTATACATCAAGATTTGATAAGATTGGACTTTTTCTTCCAAAGTATCTGTATGGCAGGGATTACAAGAAAACTCCATTCGCATAGTATGTTAATCCTGAAAACAGGGAACTGCTGAACTCACTTGCACCAGTCTGGCTCTTGACAAGCCATAATGATTTCTTACGAAGATATACAACAGATTTTGAGAAGGCACTGACAAGAGCAGAAAGAGAGCATGAACTTGTAGTTTTTCCTAAGAATAAAAAGCTTACACATGCGTTCAGTGTGTTTGAGCCGTTTCTGCCAGAGAGCAGTGCGGTTATTGATATGATGGTGGAGTATCTTAGGAAGTTCTGATAATATTCGGACACTTTGATGAAAATGTCCGAGATTAGTACAATTATAGAACCCGTGTAGCGTTTTCGAACACTACACGGGTTTTGTTATGCCAAATTATTACAAAAAATTGTATAATGTGTGGGTGCTTTTTTTAGTGGACGCACAATATAATTAAAGAAAAAGGATGGAATATTATAATGAGCACTAACGAAATTATGCCAAAGTTAAAAGACTTTTTATGTGAGAATTTAGGAATTGACGCAGATGTTTTAGAATTTGATACACAGCTTTTCGGAGATGGAGAAATCGGACTTGATTCAATTGATTCACTTGAAATGATTGCTTATGTTGATGATGAATTCGGTGTTCAGATGACAGGTGTTGGTAAGGAACACTTCTACAGCATTGAGACAATCGCTAAGTATATCGAAGAAAATGCATAATATATTCTGATTTCACAGTATATAACTTGGAGCCATTTATGACTTATAATCGCAGGATTCCTGCACCTAGTGGAAGTAAATGCCACCATATACAAAGTTTATTACGGTGTGGGAAATCAAACGCGCTACGCTTGAACGAGATTTCCCACACCGCACTTTAGTATATGGTGGCATTAACATCCACACGGTTCGGAATAATTTGATTATAAGTCATAAATGACTCCAGGTTATTAACAAACAAAATAGAATAATAATAGTAATAAGGAGCAATTATGACAGAGAATAATAACCGCGCAGTCATTACAGGTCTTGGAATGATATGTGCTATCGGTAATTCAGTAGATGAAGCATGGAATAATGCCATTAATTCGGTTTCAGGAATACATAAGACAACAACACTTGATACAACAGACTGTTACGCAGACCTTGCAGCAGAAGTTAAGTGCGACACACTTGGAGATTTTGAGGGAAGCGAAGATGCAGACCGTTCAGCACAGCTTTGTATCAAGGCAGCGGGCGAGGCAATGAAGGATGCGGGACTTGATGATTTTGCCGGAGACCCTAAGGCTTCAGTTATCATCGGAAGCTGTGTCGGTGGTGCAGTCAGCATTTCTGATTATTATGAGCATGGCAAGAAAGCAAGTGATGTAACTAAGATGCCAATCTCATCAATAGCACCTCAGGTTGCAGGTCAGTGCCATGCAGGCGGTGTTGTTACTAATATTGCAAATGCATGTGCAGCCGGAACAATCAGTATTGCATACGCATGCGAGCTTATCAGAGCAGGCAAGGCAGATGTAGTGCTTGCAGGTGGTTCAGACACATTTGCAGCAGTACCATATGCCGGATTCTTATCACTTCATGCACTTGACGCAGATGGCTGCTCACCATTCAACAGATGTACAGGAATTACACTTGGTGAAGGTTCAGGTGTCGTAGTAGTAGAGAGCTACGAGCATGCTAAGGCAAGAAATGCCAAAATATATTGTGAAGTATTAGGTGCTGGTGTCAGCAGTGATGCACACCATATCACAGCTCCAAGACCAGATGGAGAAGGTCAGATGGAAGCTATCAACAGAGCAATTAAGAATTCAGGATTGAAGAAATCGGACATCGGATATGTTAATGCACATGGAACAGGAACAGCTAAGAACGATGATGCTGAATTCTTATCATTACACACAATATTTGATGGTGAGAACGATAACCTTTCAGTAAGCTCAACAAAGGCTATGACAGGACACTGCCTCGGTGCAGCAGGTGCAATTGAAGCGGTATTCTCAATCAAGGCACTTACAACTAATACAGTAGTTCCAACACTCGGATTTAAGGACGAGGATATGGATAAGCTTGCCGAAAAGGCTGGAAAGATAGATTTCTGCCCTAATAAGGCACATGAGAAAGAGCTTACAAGCGTAATGAACAATTCATTTGCATTCGGTGGTAATAACGCAAGTATTATCTTTAGCAAAGAGGCTGGCAATGTGACAGTTAAGGAAGAAAAGAAACCACTTGTTATCACAGGTATTGGTGTGGTTACACCAAGCGGCAATGGTGTAGATACATATGTTGCAAATGCAGTAAAAAACGAAGCTCCTACAGAAGCTAATTTAAGAAGTTCAGTCGGCAAGGAAGATTATGATGCACTTGGACTTAAGATGTCATTTTACAGAAAGCTTGATAATTTCAGCCAGCTTCAGGCAGTATCAGGCATGGAAGCACTTAAGGATGCTGATTATGCAGTAACAGACGATAATGCAACAGATATCGGAATAATTGTGGGTACATCAGAGGGCGCACTTGGAACATGCTGTGATTTCCAGAGCATGATTACAGAGAAGGGCAATGCTTCAGGAAGTGCATTCAAATTCCCTAACACTGTATACAATGCAGCAGGCGGATATCTTTCAATCTGCTCAGGAATCAAGGGCTACAATGTAACAGTTACTAACGGTGCACAATCTGGTCTTGCAAGTATGGCATATGCAATGAGCGTACTCCGCTCAGGTCAGGAAAATGCTATGTTAGCTACAGGTTCTGACGAGAACAGCGATATAATGACAGAGCTTTTCGGTAAATTAGGTGTCACATCTGAAAAAGTTGTAGCTCCATTTGCAGGAAATGATGGATTCGTATTAAGCGATGGCAGTGCTTCAGTTCTTATTGAGGATGAGAAGGCAGCCAGGGAGCGTGGTGCAAGAATCTACTGCCATGCAGCAGGATACGGAATGGCTCATTCAAATGTTAAGTTCGGAACACTTACAGGTTCAGAGGCAGGCCTTACAAATGCAATTAATAACGCATTAGCAGACGCAGGAATGACAATTGATGATATAGATGCAGTATTTGGTTTCGCAAACGGAATGAAGGCTGTCGATGATGTAGAAATGAAGGGATTGACAGCA
>ERZ791773.729-NODE-729-length-11204-cov-2.237510_pt1 | contig 11204 bp, 10 predicted proteins | sample MGYA00509948_ERZ791773 | MGnify/ENA primary metagenome ERZ791773 (study PRJEB30046, sample SAMN00791987) | human gut metagenome | study: EMG produced TPA metagenomics assembly of the A metagenome-wide association study of gut microbiota in type 2... | reverse complement strand
TGATTGAAAAAAATAAAATTCAGAACAGAGATAAAATGCATATTTCTCTAAAAGATGGTTAGAGTATAAACGAAGTCATTTATACGGTAGATGATGAAGTTTGTTACATAAAAGAAAGGATGGAACAATATGGCAACAGAGAAGAAACCGGCTAGAAGCACAGGGAAAAAATCTGCAGCTAAGAAAGCAGAAGAAAAGAATATCGAAGAAGAAAAGAAGAAATTTCAACAGAAGCTTATTGCTTTGAAAGAGCTTGCAAAGAGCAAGAAAAATGTGCTGGAGCTTGGAGAAATCAACAATTTCCTGGCTGATGTTCAGCTTGATGAAGAAAAGACGGAAAAGGTTATTGATTTGCTTGAGGCAAGCGGTGTTGATGTACTGAGAATTTCAGATGACAAGGACGATGCCGACGATGATGCACTTATCCTTGAACTTGAGGAGAGCGGCGAAGTGCCTGACGAGGACGAGATTGAAAATATCGACCTCTCGGTGCCTGACGGAGTAAGTATTGACGATCCTGTTCGTATGTATCTTAAAGAGATAGGAAAAGTTCCGCTTCTTTCTGCTGATGAGGAAGTAGAGCTTGCAAAGCGTATGGAAAATGGTGACATAGAGGCAAAGAAAAAACTTGCAGAAGCAAACTTAAGACTTGTAGTAAGTATCGCAAAGCGTTATGTCGGCAGAGGAATGTTGTTCCTTGACCTTATTCAGGAGGGTAACTTAGGTCTTATAAAGGCAGTTGAAAAATTTGATTATAAAAAAGGATATAAGTTCAGCACATATGCTACATGGTGGATTCGCCAGGCCATAACAAGAGCCATTGCAGACCAGGCGAGAACAATCCGTATTCCGGTTCACATGGTTGAGACGATAAACAAATATGTGAGAGTGCAAAGACAGCTTCTTCAGGAACTTGGCAGAGAGCCACAGCCTGAGGAGATAGCGAAACATATGAATATGCCTGTTGACAGGGTAAGGGAAATTCAGAAAATATCGCTTGAACCGGTTTCACTTGAAACTCCTATCGGTGAGGAGGAGGACAGCCATCTTGGTGACTTTATCCAGGATGACAATGTACCTGTACCGGCAGAAGCCGCAGCGTTTACACTACTTAGAGAACAGCTTGATGAGGTGCTTGGGACTCTTACGGAGAGAGAACAGAAAGTTCTTAAACTTCGTTTTGGTCTTGAGGACGGCAGAGCGAGAACACTTGAGGAAGTAGGAAAAGAGTTCAAGGTAACAAGAGAGCGTATCCGTCAGATTGAAGCAAAAGCACTTAGAAAATTAAGACATCCTAGCCGCAGCCGTAAATTAAAGGATTATCTTGAGTAAGACAAAACTTTCTAAAAGGCTTGAAACGGTCGCATCATGTGTAAGCACAGGAGGAACTGTTGCGGATATAGGATGTGACCACGGTTTTACTTCCATTTATCTTATTGAAAATAAAATGGCAAGATGCGGGATTGCCATGGATATAAATAAAGGTCCGTTAGAAAAGGCAAAAAGCCATATAAGACAAGCGGGACTTACGGATAAGATAGAGACGAGACTTTCAAACGGTCTTGATAAACTTGAAATCGGCGAAGCTGATACCATACTTATAAGCGGTATGGGAGGTGCTTTGATAAGAGATATTCTTATGAAAGAGAAAGACAAGACGATTAGTGCAGGTGAACTTGTTTTATCACCGCAGTCAGAAATATATCTTGTCAGAAGATGTCTTCATGAACTCGGTTTTTTCATAGATATGGAAAAGATGGTTTTTGACATGGGAAAATACTATGTTGTAATAAGGGCCGTAAGAAAAGACATGATGGAATGTTTAGGACAGCATAATAAAGAAGTTGCGGAAATAAATCATTCCGGAAGTATAATAAATATTGATGAGACATACGATGAAGCTGATTATGTATATGGGAAATACCTGATAGCTGCAAAGAATGATGTCTTTGCTGAATTTCTGGCTAAGGAAAAAGAACGCATGGAAAAAGTGATGGCTTCACTAAAAAAAAGCGGTATGTCCGATGAAGAAATAAGTAAACAAAAGATAATTGCTGAATATGATTTATTGTTAAAGACAATATGCAGGATGCAGTAAATAAAATTTTGTGAGCGGAAAGGGATAGTGTGGATATGGTTAAAGTGACAGTTTCCGGCGTAACAAAGGAATATGAGACCGGGATTACATATGGAGAAGTTTCAAAAGATTTTAAAGATAATTGCAAATATGACATAATTTTGGCAAAACAGGGTGCAAAGCTTATCGAGTTAAATAAAAAGATAAAAACTGATTGTGAGATAGAATTTTTAGATATTTCGGACCCAAACGGTCACAAAACATATGTCAGAGGTGTAAATCTGCTGTTGCTGGATGCTTTTTACGAAGTGTGTAAGGATATGCCGCTCAAAAATGTATTTATAAAATATATGATAGGTGACAGTTGCTACTGTGAAGCAGAGGGCATTGAAATAACGGATGAACTTTTAAAAAAAGTCGAGGAAAAGATGCACGAGCTTGTTAAAAAGGATATATCTTTTGAAAAGCGTGTAGTAAGCACTCAGGAAGCATCGGATATTTTTGAAAAACACAAGATGTATGATAAAAAGAAACTGTTTGAGTATAGGAGAGTGTCAACGGCAAATATCTATTCACTTGACGGTTTTGAGGATTATTATTACGGCTATATGCCATCAGGCAGCGGATTACTTAAATATTTCACGATAGAAAAGTATGATAATGGTTTTATGGTGAATATGCCAAACCAGAAAACTCCTACGGAAGTGAAAAATCATGTTCCGAGTCCGAAGCTGTTTAAGACACTTCAGGAAGCCGGAAACTGGGGAAAAATGGTTAATGTAAGAACTGTAGGAGCGTTAAATGAAATTGTTGCAAATGGAGGGGCATCAAACCTTATTCTTGTGCAGGAGGCATTACAGGAAAAGAAAATAGCACAGATAGCGGAAAAGATAGCCGGGGATGCGAGTAAAAAGTTTGTGATGATAGCCGGACCGTCATCATCAGGAAAAACATCATTTTCGCACAGATTATCCATTCAGCTTAGGACATTTGGCATAACACCGCATCCTATCTCGCTCGACAATTATTTCAAAAATAGGGAAGATACGCCGATAGATGAAAACGGAAACTATGATTTTGAGTGTCTTGAAGCTATAGATGTGGAGCAGTTCAACAAGGATATGACTGCACTTTTAGCCGGAGAGACCGTTCAGATGCCGGTGTTTAACTTTCTTACGGGACATAGGGAATACAAAGGTGATTTTCTAAAACTTGGAAAGGATGATATACTTGTGCTTGAGGGTATTCACGGCTTAAATGACAAACTTTCATATTCACTCCCGAAAGAAAGTAAGTTTAAGATATATATAAGTGCACTTACCCAGTTAAATATTGATGAGCACAATAGAATATCGACAACTGACGGCAGACTTATAAGACGAATGGTAAGAGATGCGAGAACGAGAGGTTCATCGGCAGCAAAAACCATCTCAATGTGGCCGTCGGTAAGGAGGGGGGAGGACAAATATATATTCCCGTTCCAGGAGGAAGCAGATGTGATGTTCAATTCGGCACTCATATATGAGCTTGCGGTATTAAAACCATATGCCGAAGCGATACTCTTTGGAATACCAAAGGATGCACCGGAGTATATAGAAGCAAAAAGGCTGCTTAAATTCCTTGATTATTTCCTTACGATAAACAGTGAGGGAATACCTAAAAATTCGCTTATGCGTGAGTTTGTGGGTGGAAGTGTTTTTAATGTTTAGATAAATGACAGAAAGGAAACGACATAATATGGCAAAGATAATTGATGGTAAGAAGATTTCACAGGAGATTAAGGATGAACTCAAGGAGAGAGTGGCTGCTCTTAAGGAAAAGGGTGTTGAGGTTACTCTTGCGGTTATTCAGGTTGGTAATAACCCGGCTTCAACTGTTTATGTTGGCAATAAGAAAAAGGCTTGTGCTTATGTTGGCATAAGATCACTTGCGTATGAACTTCCGGAGGAGACTACGGAAGCAGAGCTTCTTGAACTTGTAGAGAAGTTAAATAAAGATGACTCAGTTAATGGAATTTTGGTTCAGCTTCCACTTCCTAATCATATTGATGAGGATAAGGTTATTAAGACTATCGCACCTGAAAAAGATGTTGACGGTTTCCATCCTGAGAGTGTCGGAAGACTTAGCATAGGACAGAAAGGTTTTGTTTCATGTACACCGGCAGGTATCATTCAGCTTTTGAAGCGTTCTGATATAGAGATTGACGGTAAAGAGTGCGTTATCATAGGAAGAAGCAATATCGTAGGGAAACCTATGTCTATGCTTTTGCTTAGGGAAAACGGAACTGTTACCATCTGCCATTCACATACAAAGGATTTAAAAAAAGTTACAAAACGTGCGGATATACTTATCGTTGCGATAGGTAAGACAAAATTTGTAACTGCCGATTATATCAAAGAGGGGGCTGTTGTTATTGATGTTGGAATGGACAGAGATGAGAACGGGAAACTCTGTGGAGATGTTGATTATGCAGATGTAGAGCCAAAGGCCGGTGCGATAACACCTGTTCCGGGTGGAGTAGGTCCTATGACTATCGCAATGCTTATGCATAACTGTGTAAGCTCAGTTGAAGAATAATTATAGAAAAGAGGAATACAGTGAATATATTTTTTGTATCATTGGGATGTGATAAGAACCTTGTGGATAGTGAGATGATGATTACATCTCTTAGAAAAAACGGTTTTGTCCTTACGGATGATATTGAGGATGCGGATGTTATTGTTGTAAATACCTGTTGTTTTATAGGTGATGCAAAAGAGGAGAGCATCAACACGCTTATTGAGATGGGTGGTTACAAGGAGGGAAGATGCAAACTTCTGGTTGCAGCGGGCTGCCTTGCACAGAGGTACCACAATGAGATTAAGGAGGATATTCCTGAAGTTGACCTTATTGTCGGAACGATGGGATATGAGGATTTATCAGAAAAGATAAATGAAGCTTTAGGCGGCAAAGGAGTTTTAGAGTCTTTAAAGGACATTGATTATCTTCCGACACCGCTTACCGACAGAGACAGTATGTCAGGCGGTTACTATGCGTACTTAAAGATTGCTGAGGGATGTGACAAGTGCTGTACCTACTGCGTTATTCCAAAAGTCAGAGGTCATTACAGAAGTGTTCCAATGGATAATCTTATCGCACAGGCAAAACATCTTGTTGCAAACGGAGCAAAGGAACTTATCCTTGTCGCACAGGAGACTACCCTTTACGGTAAGGATATTTATGGCGAAAAGAGTCTGCCAAAGCTTTTAGAGGAACTTTCTAAGATTGATGAGCTTAAATGGATAAGGATATTATATTGTTATCCTGAGGAGATTACGGATGAGCTAATATCTGCGATAAAAAATCTTCCGAAAGTCTGCCATTATCTTGATATGCCTATCCAGCACGGTTCAGATGATGTGCTTAGGAGAATGGGAAGATGGACGAACAGGGAGCAGATAGAAAAAACTGTTGCAAAACTCAGAGAGGAAATCCCTGACATTGCACTTAGGACAACTCTTATAACGGGATTTCCGGGTGAAACGGAAGATGATTTTGAGCAGGTAAAAGAGTTTGTAAAGAAAATGGAGTTTGACAGGCTCGGCGTATTTACTTATTCAAGAGAAGAAGACACACCTGCGGCTGAGATGGACGGTCAGATAGACGAGGAAGTCAAAGAAGCAAGGCGTGACGAGATAATGCAGATACAGCAGGATATTGCTTTTGACAAGAGTAATTCAAGAGTGGGAGAAATATACGAGGTAATGATAGAGGGAAGACTTCCAGACGAAGGAGTATATATTGCGAGAACATATATGGATGCTCCGGATGTTGACGGATATGTTTTCATTCAGTCAGATTACAATCTTGATTCAGGCGATTTTGTTAAGGTCGAGGTAACAAGATCAGATGAGTATGACCTTATAGCCGAAATAATAGAATGAGAGGATCACAGTATGAATCTACCAAATAAAATAACAATGTTGCGAGTTATAATGAGACCGTTCTTTGCATTTTTTATGCTTACGGATGTTGTCGGAAATTCTAAGTATATTGCCGTTGCAATCTTTATCATAGCATCACTTACGGATACGCTTGACGGATTTATCGCAAGGAAATACAATCTTGTGTCAAACTTCGGAAAGTTTATGGACCCGCTTGCAGATAAACTGCTTGTCAGCACGGCACTCATATGTTTTGTATCTATACCTGATAATCCTATGCCGGTATGGGGAGTTATTGTTATCATAAGCAGAGAGTTTATCATAAGTGGTTTCAGACTTGTTGCCGCAAATGAGGGCATTGTGCTCGCTGCAAGCTGGTGGGGCAAGATTAAGACCACTGTCCAGATGGTGATGTCAGTGCTCCTTATTGTGAATTTTGACGGTGAAGTGATAGATATTATCGAAAATATATTTATCTATGCGGCTATCGCTCTGACGGTAATATCACTTGTGGATTATCTCATTAAGAACTGGAAAGTTCTTGACGACGGAAAAATGTGATACAGAAAGGCTGACAAAAGATGGATAAAGTAATAGTTGTCGGAGGAGGAGCAGCAGGAATTATGGCTGCTATATCTGCCGCAGAGTCGGGAGATAGTGTGCTTCTTATCGAAAAGAACGAAAAACTTGGAAAAAAAGTTTATATCACCGGCAAGGGAAGATGTAATATAACAAATGACAGCGATGTTGAAAATCTGCTGAAAAATGTAAGGTCAAATCCAAAGTTTTTATACAGTGCTTTTTATACATTTGACAGTTACCGCATGATGGACTTTTTAGAAAGCGAAGGACTTAAGATAAAGACTGAACGCGGAAACAGGGTTTTTCCGGAGTCTGATAAGTCATCTGATGTGATAAGGACACTGAAAAAAGCACTTGAAAAAAGAAAAGTAAAGATACTTTTAAATACAAAGGTAAATAAAATAGATATTAAAGACGGTATATGCAAAGGTGTAGAAGTACAGTCGGGCGGCAGGAGTGAAAATTATACGGCTGATAAAGTTATAGTTGCGACAGGCGGCTGTTCTTACCAGTCAACAGGCTCGACCGGGGACGGCTATAAATTTGCAAAAGATGCAGACATAAAGGTGACAAAATGTTATCCGTCACTTGTGCCGTTTAATATTGACTCTGATATATCAAAGAGATTGCAAGGGCTTTCACTTAGAAATGTGAAAATGACGATTACCGATAAAGGCAGGGCTGTATATGAGGAACTTGGCGAGATGCTGTTTACGCATTTTGGCGTGAGCGGACCACTTGTACTTAGTGCGAGTACACTTGTTGCAGGTAAGGATATGTCTGATGTAAAGATAAGTATAGACTTAAAACCTGCTTTGTCAAATGAACAGCTTGATGAGAGGATACTCAGAGATTTTTCCGAAAATAAAAACAGTTATTTTAAGAACAGTCTGTCAAGACTTCTGCCGTCAAAACTGATTCCGGTGATAGTGGAACTTTCAGGTATTGATGAGCAGAAACAGGTAAATAACATAACAAAAGAAGAAAGACATAAGCTAGTCAGTCTTTTAAAGGGAGTGACATTTAAAATAGACAGTCTGCGTGGATTTAATGAAGCCATAATAACAAAAGGCGGTGTGTCGGTTAAGGAGATAAATCCGGGGACTATGGAATCAAAGAAAGTTAAGGGTCTTTTCTTTGCCGGAGAGGTTCTTGATCTCGATGCGGTCACGGGAGGATACAATCTTCAGATAGCATGGTCAACAGGGTATCTTGCAGGAATGAACTGAAATTCTTCGTTTAGAAGATTTCGAGAGCACATAACAGGACAACGGAGGGAAATATGTATAATATAGCAATAGACGGACCGGCAGGAGCCGGAAAAAGTACGATAGCAAAAAAGGCGGCAAAAAAACTTGATTTTATCTATGTTGACACGGGAGCTATGTATAGGGCAATAGCACTTTATTTTATAAGAGCCGGTGTGAAAGCCGAGGATGAAAAGACAATAAGTGAAAAATGTGTGGATATTGATGTTTCGATAGATTATGTTGACGGTGCACAGCAGGTTATCTTAAACGGAGAAAATGTAAATGACTTTATCAGAACAGAACAGGTCAGCATGATGACTTCAAATATATCAAAATATCCTGCTGTAAGAGAAAAACTCTTAAATCTCCAGAGACAGCTTGCTGCACAGAAAAATGTCATAATGGACGGCAGGGACATAGGAACATGTGTACTGCCTGATGCAAAGACAAAGATATTCCTTACGGCGAGTGCGAAAGAGAGAGCGAGAAGAAGATATAAAGAGCAGGTTGAAAGAGGAATAGAGTGTGACATCGACCAGATAGAGAAAGATATAATAGCAAGGGACGAGCAGGATATGAACAGGAAGACAGCACCTTTAAAGCAGGCTGAGGATGCCGTGCTTATCGACTCGTCTGATATGAGCATTGAGCAGGTGGTTGATGCGATAATTGAAACATTTGAAGCTACAGCTCATTCGCAAGCTTGACATTTGCTGTCAAGCTATGCGCCAATGACTGAATTTTATGGGATTACAGCCCCATGCATCGAAGATGCATTTATAATGGGCTGTAATCGTTACTGGTCGCACTGTAGGTGTGAACAGTAAACTTTTGAAGCTACAAAATAAAATCATCGGAGAATGTGCTTTCAGGTTATGTTAAGAAAAGCCATTGTCACGGATAAAAGGGAGCGATATGAGAGAAGTTACAACTGCAAAGAGTGCAGGATTTTGTTTCGGAGTCAGGCGTGCCGTTGACATGGTATATGCTGAGGCTAAGAAAGATAACAGGGTATTTACACTCGGACCTATCATTCACAATGAGCAGGTAGTAAAAGATTTAGAAAAAAAAGGTGTAAAAGTCATAGATTCTGTTAATGATATAAGTGAAAAAGAAAATACAACTATAATAATACGTTCACACGGAGTGCCACAGAATGTCATAAATGCACTTAAAGAAAAAAAAGTAAATATCGTTGATGCGACCTGTCCTTTTGTGTCAAAGATACACAAAATAGTAAAGCAGGCATCTGAGGATGGGAAAACGGTTGTGATTGTCGGAAGTGATAATCATCCTGAAGTAGAGGGGATAAAAGGCTGGTGCGTCAGCAAACCGATAGTTATAGAAAGTGCTTCGGAGGCTGAAAAACTAGACAATTTCGGCGGCAAAAAATTGTGTATTGTGTCACAAACGACATTTAATTACAAGAAATTCAAAGATATAGTTGATATTTTATCCAAAAAGAGTTATGATATAGATGTTATGAATACAATTTGCAACGCTACCGAAGAGCGTCAGACAGAAGCGGGTACTATTGCGAGGCAATCCGACGCGATGTTAGTAATAGGTGGAAAACATAGTTCAAACACCCAGAAACTTTATGAAATTTGTAGAAAAGAGTGTGAGAACACATATTTTATACAGACACTTGATGACCTGGATTTGAAGCAATTTCAATCTTTTCGTAGCGTGGGTATTACTGCCGGGGCTTCAACCCCAAATAATATTATTAAGGAGGTTCAATCATATGTCAGAAATGAATAATGAATTTGAACAATTATTGGAAGAATCATTAGTAACAATCCACAATGGAGAGATTGTAGAAGGGACAGTTATCAGCGTTAAGGAAGATGAGATCATCTTAAATATCGGTTATAAGGCTGACGGTATCATTACAAGAAATGAATACAGCAATCAGTCAGGCATCGACCTTAGAGAAGTTGTTAAAGAGGGCGACAAGATGAAAGCTAAAGTTCTTAAAGTAAACGACGGTGAGGGACAGGTTCTTCTCACATACAAGCGTTTAGCTATGGAGCAGAGTAATGAGCACATCAGAGAAGCTTTCGAGAACCACACTGTATTAAAGGCAACTGTAACAGATGTATTAACAGGTGGATTAAGTGTTGTTGTTGAAGAGACAAAGGTATTTATCCCTGCAAGTCTTGTATCAGACACATACGAGAAAGATCTTTCAAAGTATGCAGGACAGGAAATAGAGTTTGTTATCAGTGAGTTCAATCCTAAGAAGAGAAGAATCATCGGTGACAGAAAGCAGCTTTTAGTTGCAGAAAAGAAGAAACTTCAGGAAGAATTATTCGCAAGAATCCATGTTGGAGATGTTGTAGAAGGAACAGTTAAGAATCTTACAGACTTTGGTGCATTTATTGATTTAGGCGGAGCAGACGGACTTCTCCATATCTCAGAAATGTCATGGGGTCGTGTTGAGAATCCTAGAAAAGTATTTAATGTCGGAGACAAGACAAAAGTTCTTATCAAAGACATCAAGGATGATAAGATTGCACTCAGCCTTAAGTTTGAGGATCAGAACCCTTGGTTAAACGCTGCTGATAAGTACAGCGTAGGTTCTGTTGTGAAAGGCAAAGTTGCAAGAATGGCTGATTTCGGTGCTTTTGTTGAGCTTGAGCCGGGAGTTGATGCATTACTCCATGTTTCACAGATTTCAAGAGAGCATGTAGATAAGCCTTCAGATGTATTAAAGGTTGGTCAGGAAGTAGAAGCAAAGGTTGTTGACTTTAATTCAGAAGACCATAAGATCAGCTTAAGTATAAAAGCTCTTTTAAATGACAATGATCAGGAAGAAGAGGAAGTAACTGAGTAATCAGAACACAGGATGTTCTTGGAAGCGCCAGTCCGTTTGTTCGGATTGGCGTTTTTGATTAAGGAGGGACGAGAGAATGGGCGATTATGAAAAGTTTAAAGAAAAAGTATATCAGCTTACGAAGATTGATCTTAGCAGTTACAAAGAAAGACAGATGAAAAGGCGTATTGATTCGTTGATAACAAAAAATAAGATAAAAAGTTATGATGAATATATAGAAGCTATCAAATCAGATAAAAAAATGCTCGATGATTTTGTTACCTATCTTACGATAAATGTATCAGAGTTTTATCGTAATCCTGAGCAGTGGAAACTTCTTGAAAACGAGATACTTCCATACCTTTTCGAGCGTTTTGGAAATAATCTCAAGATATGGAGTGCGGCGTGTTCAACGGGAGATGAACCATATACGCTTGTAATGCTTCTCTCAAAATTTATACCTTTAAATAAGATAAAGGTCATAGCAACCGATCTTGACAGGGTTGTTCTTGAAAAAGCTCATATTGGATTGTATGATGAAAAGAGTCTTAAGG
>ERZ791773.697-NODE-697-length-11605-cov-15.834545_pt1 | contig 11605 bp, 17 predicted proteins | sample MGYA00509948_ERZ791773 | MGnify/ENA primary metagenome ERZ791773 (study PRJEB30046, sample SAMN00791987) | human gut metagenome | study: EMG produced TPA metagenomics assembly of the A metagenome-wide association study of gut microbiota in type 2... | reverse complement strand
CCTTTCGGAAGCGTTTCGTCAAGATAGAAAACGGAAAAGTCACAAATTATTTTCAATTCAGAAATTCGCCGCTTTCACATCATCACGCATTAACCGCTTCATCTTGTCCTCTAAGGTGTCCTTGCTTTCCTTGCTGAAATGAACGCCGATAACATAGGTGGTGTTTCCCATTCTCATGTTGAATGTTCCTACCGGGGTTGCCTTGTGTGCTTTTGCTGTGGTTGTGTTCTGTGTCATGCAATACCTCCTTGAAATGGAAAAAGCCAGACAGGGTGTGTGGTCGGCAACGAAGTCCGGCAACGGACTTCAAAAAACCTCGAACATAGTCCTATCTGGCTTATTTACTATTTTTACTTTTTTCTTTGATTTCTCCGTTGCTTTTGTTGCCAGAGAAGAAAATCCCTTGTAAATAAAGGACTTTTAAGAGATTTGCCCTGCAACGGACTTGACAACGGGGTAGCAACATAGTCGGCAACACGGTCATTTTTTCAAAACGGTAATTCCATCTGTCGGGCTTCTTCCTCGGTCAGTTCACGAAAACCGTCCGTCAGATTTGAGCCTGTTGCCGATGGCTCGTTGTCGGGCGGTGGTATGCGTTCCCACCCTCGCTGTCTGCCATACTTGGCAAAGCTGCGTGGATTGGAAAACGGTCTCCATCCCTCAATGCTGTTGTTCATGATTTCATTGATTTCTCGGATTTCCCATTGCTTCGGCTCATCAAAAGGGTGGTTCAGAGCTTCTGCATAGATCAGCTTGGAGCAGACCTGTGTACCTTTGAAGTTATCAAGGAAAGACTGGATCAGTCCTGCTTTCGTGTCCTCCGGCATAAACTGCTTTTGCAGTTCTTTCAGTTCCTTGTCCATATCCTTTGATAAGGTCAGCTTTACAGGGAAGTTCTGATAGATGAACATGACTTCTGCCCACATCATATCAATGAACGCTCTGGATGCGGCTTCATCTTCCAGAATGTGAATCTCTGCATTTTCAGGGTGTACCATGATAGGCAGAAATCTACGGTTGCCGCTTCGGTCAAGGGGTAGAAAGTCCATCGTGTTGGAAGAACCTCCGAACACACATTGTCGCAAGCGGTCTGCCGGATGGGTTTCATACGGCACTTTATAGGTTTCTTTCGCCCTGCTGATAAAGGACTTAATATCCTCAATGCTCTTGGCATTGGCTGTGGCAATCATTTCCGACATTTCGATAATCCAATGCCCCTGCATTTTACGGTACACATTGTCATCGTCAATCTTTTTCAGGTCATCGGAGAACCATTCATCTTTGACTGCCAGCAGACGGAAGAAAGTGGACTTTCCTGCACCCTGTCCACCCACAAGGCAGAGCATAACTTCAAACTTACAGCCGGGTTTGAACACTCTGCTGATTGCTCCCAACATGAACAGCCGTAATGCCTGATAAGTGTACTCGCCTTCCTCTGCTCCGAGAAATCGGGGCAAGGCATAGCGGATGCGTTCTGTTCCGTCCCATTCCAGACCGTTCAGATAATCTCGGATAGGGTGGTACTTGTTGCTGTCAGCGATAATGGAAAGGGCTTTCTGTATTTTCTTCTCGCTGGTCAGACTATATTTATCTTCCAGATAGAGCATGAGATAATTTAAGTCCGTGTCGGTCAAGGTCGCTGTCTGCTTGCTCCACCAAAGCGGCTTCACAATGTCGATACGCTCGGTAAGAATGTTATATCTGACAGCACCTTGCAGAACGGGGTCATTCTGAAAAACGGTCAGACAGTTGCGTATGCTGTTCTTGATTGCTCCGTTATCGGTCAAGTCCAGACTTCCTCTGACTTCTTCCACGGTCATGCTCGGCTGTGTGTCCTGCAATTCGCTGTTCAAGTTTCATCACCTCTTTTCTCTGCTCGGCTACAAGAGCTTTCTTTTCTTCGGGAGTGTCATAGAGAAGAATATCCAGCAGGTATTCGATATAGCTTTTCTTCTCCAATGCTTCCACAAAAAGCGGGTGCCACACTTCATCCGTCCGTTGCGGTGCGTATTGCTTTTCCCACTTCCTCAGAAGATGGAAGTAATCGGACAGCACCTTGTAGCAGTGATTTTCTTCCTGCTGATATTTCTGCTCCGGGGTAGGCTCTCGGATTTTCGGTCTGATTGACGGTTTCTGTCTGCTGTCATAGCTGATACCAAAATCATCAGCTATCTTCATGGCGGCTTCTTTGCTCGGCAAGCCAAACAGTCGGGAAACAAAGTCAACTGCGTCTCCATCTGCCTGACAGCCAAAGCAATGAAAGCGGCGGTCAAGTTTCATGCTGGGGTTCTTATCATTGTGAAAGGGGCAGACCGCCATTCCGTTTCGTCTAATACGGATTCCATAGCGTTCTGCCGCCTGTCGGGTTGTTACATTCTGTTTTACTGCTTCAAATAAATTCAATAGGCATTTCCTCCTGAAATAGAAAAAGCACCTGCTATTTTCCAAATGAAAACGGCAAGTGCCTGTTAAAGTTCCATATCCTGTTTTTTCTGCTTGGGTGCTTTCTGCACCTGTTTCTGTTTCTTCTGTTCCTGCTCATACTGCAAGCGTTCTTTGAGAGAATGCTTCGGCTCTGGCTGTTTCTCTCCCGTCTGTTCCGGCGATAGAACCTTGCTAACCCAGTAGCGAATATCTTTCATCGGCTTCAATTCTTCATTGACTGCGGCAAGCTGTTCTTTCAGATCAGCGTGAGTAGTCCGCAGACCGTCATATTCTTTTTGCAAGGCTTTCAAATCCACATTCAAATCAGCACCATGCTTTTTCAGAATGCGGTATGCCTTATTAAAAGCGGTCAGCTCGTCCTTATGACTTTCGACATAGGCTTCCTTTCGGATTTTCCAGCCGATTTTGATATACTTGTCATGGACTGCTTTATGCTTTTCACAATCAGCAACGGCGGTCTGAATGGCGGTAATGGCTTTCATGCGGTTAGCGGCTTTCTGCATATCTTCACGAATGGCAGTAGCCTTTTCACTCACCCCTTGCAGGGCAATGTCCAAATCTTCCAGCGTGAAAAGCTCATGCCGTTGTAGATAGACGGTCGCTTGGGAAATGGTTTTCAAATCATCGGTCGTGCCTTTCTGCTGTCCGTATCTCGACCATTCGCTACGCTCTGCCTTTCGCAGATTCAGATAATCACGCAGTAGAACGGCAAGGTTCGGAGAAGCATTTTTCTTTTCCGCTTCATTTTCTGCAATGACTTCTTTGGTGGCTTCCAGAATGTCAGCAATCCAGTCACGCAGACTTTTGATAGTGCTGCGGATAGCGTTCATCATGCGGTTGGCGGCTTTAATGTCTCGGTTGAGATTGCCGATGTTGGTGGCAATGCCTTTTCGCTCCAACGCAGAGACAGCCGTTCCCATGTGGACTGTCGGGATAATGTCAAGTCCCTGTCTTTCATAGGAACGCATATCAATCCGTTCTGGACTTCCGGCAAGTTCCAGATATTTGTTCTGAACAATTTCCCAACCATGCCGCCATTCCTCGGCATGGTACTGTTCGTTCCAGTCAACGGTATCTTCCTTATGGCTTTTCCATCTGCCGGATGGGAGCTTGATACGCTCGCCGTTTTCGTCAAGGTCATAAACCTTGCGGCTCTTAGGCATCCATTTTCCATTTTCATCAATGGCTCGCATGGTCAGCATGAAATGGCAATGGGGATTGTGTCCCGGCGGATCGGGGTCATGGATTGCGAAATCACAACACATTCCCTTTGAAACAAACTGTTCCTCGCAGTATTCTTTGACCATCTGCGGTAACAGCTCCATCGGGACTTCTCTGGGCAGGGCGGCAACAAACCGTCTTGCAAGCTGTGAGTTCCATTGCTTTTCGATTTCTTCAACGGAGTTCCAGAGGGTTGCTCGGTCTGCATATTCGGGTGGAGCATTTGGGGGCAGCATGATTTCCGTATAGACCACTTCTTTTTTGCAAGTGTAATTCTTGGTTTTCTGGTCATACTCGGAAAACAGCTTTTCTCCGGCTTGGTAGGCAGCTCCGGCAACCGCAGAGTTGCCTTTGCTTCGCTGAGTGATTTTGATATTGAAGTGGGGTACTGGCAATTTGTGTGAACCTCCTTTCGGTGCAAAAAAATGACCGATACTTTTCAGCAGCGGTCAGGTGGTGGAATATAAACTTGCTGTCGGGGAATGATTGCTTGCAATCGTTTCCCGGCGGCAAGTCCACAAAGGGGTAGTTGGCAAAGCCAACGCAGGGGAAGTGTAGCTTCCCCTGTATGATTGGAGCAGACTGCGGAAATCATCAGCTCCCTGCAAGGGGCTTTCGGCAGAACGCAATGCACAACCTTTAGGTGGTGTATAATTACGCCCTTTTTCCAAAAGGGTCTTTTAGCTCCCGTTCGGCTGCCCCAATTCCTTTCGGTTCGCAATCAGCAAATCCAACTTCTTTTGAACCGCTTCGCTGTGAAAGATGAAAGTCAAAAGCTCCATCACATCATCATCGGTCAGAGTGGTCGGCTCTTTCAAAAAGGTTTCCAACATTCCGGCACGAGTGCAAAGGCGGTGGGTTCGCTCACTTCGGGTCAACCTCTTTAATTCGCTCTGCAATCGCTTTTCCTTGTGCATGGCTGCGGTCAGCTTTCGCTCGACCACATATTTCTCACGCTCCAATTTTTCCAGTTCTTCTTTACTCATAGACAAGCTCCTTTCGCAATAATGGATAAAACAAAAGCGACCAACTTTTTACGGTTGATCGCCTTTGGCTTAGACAATACTTATAACTATTTTTCTATCTTTGCAAGTGTATCCTCTCGTATAGCTTGTCGTAATGTAGTAAGATATTCTGAAAAACTCACTCGGTCATCTGCATAAGTCAAATTTAATTTATACTCTTTCGGAATCCATGTAGATAAATCAGAAGCGTTATGCTGAATTAAAGCTTCCAAGCTATCAATAGCTTTATATATCTTAGCTTCGACAGTTTTTCTTTCTGTCATCTCATTATATAGAGCTTTCATTTCTTCTGCATAATAAGACGGTAACGTATCTATCCAGTTAAATAGTAAATTTTCTTCTATATCCTCATGCACTTGCTTTTTATCAAAGGTAGGAATGTCTCCTGTAAAGCATTCACCCAAATCATGAATAATACACATACGAATAACTTTATCCATATCAACATCTGGAAACTCATCCCGCATAAAAAAAGCCATCAGCGTCATCATCCAGCTATGTTCTGCTACACTCTCGTGTCTTCCTTTCGATGTATAGCAATGCCTTGTCGTATCTTTTAAACGCTCAGCGACACTTAGCGCATTTAATAATTCTCTGGAATTCATAATTTTACCTCCACATTATCAAATTACATATTCATTTTCTCTTACTCCATATAATCTATCTCCGGTATCTCCATTATACGGCAGTAAATACCCATCTTCTCTAATTCCGTCTGCCATATGGACTAAAAATAGCTTCACTTCTGGATGCTCCTTAAAAATTCGTTCTATTCCAGATTGACATCCGAACATTGCCATAATAACTACATTTTCATCTTTGAAACCATACTTTTTCATGTGTTCCAGTGTTTTCAAAATGCTACCAGCTGTAGCAAGTGCCGGATCTGTGATAAAAACTCTTTTACTTTCTGGTTCTTTTATCTGTTCAAATTCATCCCAAGCAACAAATGGTTTTAATGTATGCAAATTACGTCTCATGCTAATTCGTGCAACATCTGCTTTAGGCAACCTTTTTGTCAATCTATTTGACATAGACATTCCTGCTCTCAGTATTGGGATAATTACAGCATTTTCTCCAACATCATTTTTAGACACGGCATATGTTGATAATTCATCTGTTAAATCACCAAGTAACTTTGCATATTCTTCTCCAACAAGCTTAAATCAAAATAGCCTGATACTCTATTGCGTTCTTCGTATGGTATCATAACGAATAAATTAGGATGCTTATAATTCATATCAAAATCCTTCTTTCCGTATACAGCTTATGTTTATAATTTATAATTGCAGGACTATGTCCTTACTCGAAGTATATCATATCTGTATTTCTAATTCAACATTGTACACCTCATATAATCTGTATTTTTCAGCTAACAGCCAAAGAAAACATCAAGTGCAGACCCGACATTTTGACCGCAAATCAACCCAAAATGCTACATCATTCCATCTGGCTATTGAAACCGTTTTGCTTGGCGTTCTCGCTTGCTTTTCGTCTGCGTTCCTCGCTGTACGGCGGTTGCAGACGGATAGAAAGTCTGGACTTGTCCAGAAGATAAGTCACACCGCCTTGCTCATGGGATTTTTCCAGTCGGCAGAGATCGGGGTGCTTTTTACTGAACAATGCCAGTCGCTTTCGCAGGCTGGCATTGTAGGTGTAGATACTGGCTGTGTCCTCGCCCTCATTAAAGAGGATGATAGTTTCTTTTTCATACTTCGTCAGCTTCGCCATAACTTTTCTCCATGTGATGATTCCAGTAGCTATCCATAATGACTGCCTTGTGCTGGTAGTATTCCTGCATCTGCAAACGCAGATTGTAGTAGAAACGACGATACCATTTGTCGCACTTCTCGTCACTCAGCTTGACCGACAGCATATAGAACAGTTTCTTTGCCGCCGGATCAGGAGTAAGGGCAGCTACATAACGCAAACGCTCAACCGTTGCTTCACGGTTCGGACAGCCAAAGGTATACAGGGTTTTCATTTCCTTCAGGTTCATTTTCATTCAAAAGTCCTCCTTGATAGTTGATAAAATAAAAGCGACAGATACTCAGAATAGAAATACCTGTCGCTTTGCTCACGATATTAAATTGTTGGTTCTGCACTTGACTTTTTTACTTAAAGTCGGGCAGTTCGTATATCTCTTTCATCAGCAGAACGCCCATTGTAAAACCATACTTGAAATGTTCCTCGGTCTGCATAGTCTGGCAGTCTGCAAAATTGTCATTGAGCTTATCCAGCTTCGCATAATCTTCTTTGCTCAATGTCTGCTCAAAGTATCGCATGATGTCTGCGATTGCCTGTCCTGCTTCCCGAAACTTCTCTGATTTCGGTACTACCGTTTCTGCCGGATAAATCTCTCCATTGAAGATTGCTTCTAAAATCATAAATTCACGCTCCTTTCTCAGCAGTAAATCAGCTCGCCCTTGATGGCTTCCTCAGCCTGTGCAACACAAGCGTTCATCTGGCGAACCCATTCGATTTGATTTTCGGCTTTGAGCTGCTCCGTCACGCCGTATGCCTTTGCAAGCTGTGGCACGATGATTTCCATACGCTTCTTGGCGGTTTCCTCAATCTCCGCACAATGCTCATAGAGAGTTTCATTCAGCACCATGTCGGAGAACAGGACTGGATTAGCCAGTCGCAGATACTCCTTTCGCATCCGTCCCCACTTGCCAAGACGGATATTCGGATTTTTCAGCTTGATGTCGGGGATGTAGTAGTCTCCACATTTGATAAAATTCAGTTCCATATTCAAGCACCTTTCTTTCTGTGATATTCTTCCCTGCGTTTGGCAAGGGTAGTTTCATAGCGTTTGATTGCATCGGGGTCTCCGGCTTCTGCATCGGCTTTCATTTTCTGATAGCTTCTGACAGTAGCTTGGCTCTGATACTTTCGCATTTCAGCCAGCTTCTTTGCTGCTTCTTCATCGGTCTTGGCAAGCTCTACAAGGGCTTCACGCTCTGCCTGTCGCTTGGCAGTTCTTGTCCTCGTGTATTCAGCCTTGCGTTCTGCCATCATAGCGGCATATTCGGGGTCTGCCGCCATGCGTTCTTCCTCACGCTCCTTTTTTCGCTGTCTGGCTACGGCTTCTTTTTCTTTCAAGGCTTGCCATTCCTCGGCGGCTTTCGGGTCTGTCTTGGCGGCTTCTTTCAGCTCCTTTCGGGAAAGTTTCTTTTGCCTGTTGGCTCGTTCTGTCCGTTTGCGTTCCGCTTCCAGTAGCTTTTCACGCTGTAAGCGTTCCTTTTCTTCCATTTGGGCGATATAGGCAGGGTCGGCTTCTCTGGCTTCCTTGATTTTCTGCTGTCTGCGGTGGTTTCGCTCACGCTGCAAGGCAAGTTTGCGTTCATATTCAGCAATAGCTTCCGGGTCTCCGGCTTCAACAGCTTTCATCAATGCTGCTTTTTTCTGTTTCTGAACCTCTGCGGCTCATTTCGCCTTTTCCTGCTTCTTTCGCAACTGCTCGGCTTCGATGGCGGCAATGCGTTCTTCTTCGGAAACAGTTTCAACAGGGGGATAGTAGTTGCCGATGAAGTTGAAATAAATGTCGATATTCTGCTGACGGTAAACGGTGCGACCACCTGTGGCTTCGTGGACTTCCACTCTGTCAATAAAGGCATAGAGCATGGTGTCCGTCAGTTCCTCGCAGTTTCGGTACTTGTTGACTAAGGCGATAAAGCGGTTGGTGTCGATTTTCTCAACTTCTTCCTCTTGTATCTGTCCCTGCAATTCCTCAACTCGTTTTTCCAGCATAAGCTGTTCTTCATCGTACTGCTGTATCATTCGCTGTGCCTGTCGCTCCGGCAACAGACCGCTGATGGCACTGTCATAGAGCTTCTGTATCTTTGCATCCAGTTCAGCCATTCGTTTCTTGGCTTCGTCAATTTCCTGCTGTCCGTTGTTGGCTGACTTGGATTTGCTCTCATTCCATACGGTCTTGAGCTGGGAAATAAACTCTGCTTCGTTCTCAATGACATATTGGCTGACCGCTTTGATTGCCTGCAAAATCGCCGCTTCCAGAGCAGAGGTTTTAATGAAGTGGGAAACACATTCATTGTTCTGATTTCGATAATTGCCACATTGAAAAGCAGAATCGGAATCATAATGTTTTCCGCTTTGCCTTGCTTCGGGGCTGATGAATCCCATTCGTGAACCACAATCCGCACAATAGATCATGCCGGACAAACGGTGGGAATAAGTTCCGTTTGCGGCTCTCGGTTTTGCACGAACACGGAGCTTCTGGGCAATGTCCCATGTGTCTTGGTCAATGATGGCTTCGTGGGTATCGGGGAATATCATCAGTTCTTCCGGCGTTGCGGCTCTGCGTTGCTTTGTCTTGAAGTTCTCACAGATGGATTTGCCCAACACGGTATGACCGAGATATTCCTGCCTGTCCAGAATATGACCAATCGTATTTGCGTTCCAACGGTAAGGGTCGCTGAAGCTCCTGTTTCTGCAATTTTCGGGGAAATACTTTGCCGTATATGCAGATGGTATCAGCACCTTTTCTTCGGTCAGTTGTTCCGCAATCGCCGTCACGCCCATACCTTGACAGGCAAGACGGAACACCTTTCTGACGATTTCAGCAGCCGGTTCATCCACAACAAGGGTCTGCTTATCTCCGTTGATACGCTTGTAGCCATAGGGGATAGCACCGCTGCACCTTAGTCCCTCTTTCATTCTGGACTTAAAGACAGCCTTGATTTTGTTGCTGGTGTCTTTGGCGTACCACTCGTTCATGATATTCAAAAACGGTGTGAAGTCATTTTCGGTTGGATTGGCACTATCCACATTGTTGTTGATAGCGATAAAGCGAACACCCTTTTTCGGGAATACAATCTCTGTGTAATAGCCGACTTGCAGGTAATTTCTGCCAAACCTTGAAAGGTCTTTTACTACCAGAGTGTCCACCCGTCCGGCTTCGATTTCTTCCAGCAGGGCGGTAAAGCCGGGGCGGTTGAAATTCGTGCCTGAGTAGCCATCGTCATAGAAATGGCGGATATTTCTCAGTCCCTTTTGTCGGGCATATTCTTCGAGATACTTTTTCTGATTTAGGATGGAGTTCGATTCGCCAGCCTGTTCATCGTCTCTGGATAATCGCTCGTATAGAGCTGTGATTTTGATTTCTTCTTTCTTTGCCACGGTTTTGCCTCCCTTCTGTATGTAATTAGCGTTGATAAAACGCTACCTTTTTCTATCTTGGTATATTGTAACCTTTCGGATCAGTAATTACATATGAACTATGACATTGTAAAAGATTTGGTTTCAGCCAGAACCGGGTCTTGCCGCTGCCGGAACCGCCCACCACCAACACGTTTTTATTCCGGGCGTTCTTGGGGTCCGGCGGGCGGTTTGACATCATCAGACGTTCTGTTTTGGTGAGGATGATATTGTCCTCGAACTTTGGAGCCATGAACGGCTCGATATCTTTGGGTCCGCCCCACCGCGCAGAGCCGTACTCCATGCCGTGACGGTACTTCTTGGCGTTTTTGCCTTTCAGGTACACCGCCAGCCGCATTCCAGCGCCGCAGCACAGACCAATGAACAAGTCAATTGGGTGCAGGCTGGGCAGCGGATTTGAAAATGCAGCCGGGAGCGTATCCATCAGCGATACGATTTTGTCGCCCAGTTCCTTGCCCACGGCCAGCCGCCACGCCTCGCCCAGATTGGTGGCTAGCAAGCCAATTACCACATAGGGCAGATAGAGCGCCAGCAGCTTGGAAAGCTTCTTTTTGCTCATAGGCCGCGCTCCTCCTGTTTGTGCCGCACTTTGTCCGGCAGATTTGCAACGGACTGCGCCAGATCATGCAGCTTTGCCAGCACGGAAGGACGCTTGGTTTTATCCAGCACCGATGCCGAATATTCCTTGAACGCTGCGCTCAAAGCGTCCGTGTCCTGTGCCTTGAAGTAGACCATATACCGGGGCGGCTTGCAGGACAGGTCTTTCTGGATGGAGTAGTCGATGTGATATCGCTTGGCATAACGGTCAAAGTCCTTGATGCCAGTTTTCTGGATCTCCACATTGGTCACGCCACGGTTCTGTCGCACCAGCCGCTTCATGGACTGCTTGCCCTGCGAAGCGTGCTTATCGTACTGCCGCAGCAGAAACTGCATCCCACGCAGCAGGGTGCGGGCAGACAGTTTTGTGGTCGAGATGGCAAGGTTGACCGTCTTATGCTCGATTTCTTCCTGCATCGTTACCACCTCCTGTGCAGAAAATCGCCTTAACGGTCATGTTCCACCGGGGGCTTACTCACAGCCTTTTCTGCATCACTCTGAACTGATTCATCCGGAACCGGAATGACCATCAGGCGACGCCCCAGAGGGAGAAAGGCTTCGGGTTGATGGAATTCTTCTTCATACTTCTGCGTCAGCTCCGGAGAGAGCGACACAAAATCTTCCTCTCCCAGCCCCACCACCAGAAAGGTTCCGGCAATGACATCATACATCAGCCCGTCCTCGTCCCACAGGGCACGGTTCAGCGGCAGCCCCATGAGCTTGCCATCATCGTTGTAGACGATGGCGACCGGATCTTCAAAAGGGTAGCTTGCGCCGATGGAGCCGCCCACAGCCTGCTGCAAGGCTTTCAGGTCGTTATCGATCTCGACCTGCTGCGGATACTGTCCCGGTGCAATTTTCAGCACCGACAGAGTTTTCTCTTCCATGTGAATCCTCCTTTCCGTTCCGCCCAATTTCGCCGCTCCGTGCCGCCTGCATCAAAGCCGCCACGAAGAATCCGAAAAAGGCACCAGCCTCAAAAAATGCGATACCGATAAAAAAGTTCAGCATGGCACACCTCAGTCGATGCAGATGCAGGGCAGCTTCTGGTCGTCTGCCATCAGGGTGATGCTGTGGCTTTCCAGATACTTCTGGAACAGGTAGACCTCATCAATGGTCAGCGAGATGACCTCGCC
>ERZ791773.680-NODE-680-length-11856-cov-4.655368_pt1 | contig 11856 bp, 10 predicted proteins | sample MGYA00509948_ERZ791773 | MGnify/ENA primary metagenome ERZ791773 (study PRJEB30046, sample SAMN00791987) | human gut metagenome | study: EMG produced TPA metagenomics assembly of the A metagenome-wide association study of gut microbiota in type 2... | reverse complement strand
AATACGGTCATTATCCAAATGAAATACGATTGTCTTCACCTCTGGATGCATTTTTAGTGCTTTTACCAACGCTGCAGGAACTTTACTTTTTTCAATTTCTTTTGCTGGCTGATAGACACCTGCCAGTGACAATAAATGTTCTCTTCTCCACTCCTTCCCGTCCAATTTCTGCAATGTTGCATAAGATAACAGATCAATGGCTGACTCAAACAGATGCATCATATCATTTGGTTTCTCTGTAAAAATGGAAAAAGAATAGTTCTTATCACTTCCATTTGCTTCTCCGATAAAACTGGTTCCGGTTCCCCTAATGGCTGCATATTTCGGATTATCTTTCTCATCCATCCCTACAAACACCGCGTTGTGATGAAATGCGCTTTCATAAACTCTTCCAGACTCTAAACAGAACTGAATGATTTCCTTATCAATCCCACGTCCTAAAAGATACGCAATCACTTTCTGATCATCTTGATTTTTCTTTGGCAACAGTAACTGTTTCTCCATCGGAACATTCTCAGATACAGAAAGAGGCGGCTGAATATTTGCCTGTTCTGCAAGCAATTCAACCGCCTCTAAAAAACTGTATTCTTTTACTTTGATCAGATAATCCAGTGCTGATCTGCCACCAATTCCCCTGCTCCACCACATCCATTTTCCATTCGATATTTTCAAGCTGTCGTGTGTTCTTGTGGTGTAGGTGTTGCCGGAAAAATGAACCAATTCATATGGTTCATAATTTTTCAGGTAGGTGAGTAAGTCCATTCGCTTGATTTCCTGCACGACTGATGGTGGTATATATGGCATGATTTTCATCTCCTTTCCTGCCTGGGATTGATATTGTTTGGGATAATATCTGGGCATGAAAATAGCCAGAAGATTCCTTGGGTTGGAACCATCTGGCTATGTAGATAACTTATATCTCCATTTGCATTGCATTAAGCCAATCTTTCAATTTTAATTTTATTTTTGTCAAAGAATCATTCCCATCAATATATGTAATTCCTTTTAAATCCGATGCCACTTTGGGTTGATTTTTACATATAAAACATACTTTTTCTTTACCAAGTGCGCCCATAAACAACCCATACTCAAATAATACATTATCCCTTACAGTATCTAATGTTTCTAAAGCTGATTTGTCATTCCAGGTTTTATCATCTGCATTAAATATAAAAATAGCTGCTCCAACTCTTTTCGTAATTGCAAGCAAGGCATCTATTGTATTTGTTCCAGGTATAAATATGCCTTTTCCTGTTTCATTCCATAACAAAGGTTGTGTATCTAATTCTTCCAATTTTACTGCTATTTCTTCCATAAAATCAGTTGCTTCTGATGAACTACCCATGAAAATTTCCATTTCTTTTTCCTCCTGCTTTTTTATCATCGGCACAACTTTTCTTCCTGCATCCGGTAGTATCTTAAAATCAATACTTTCATTATTTAACCCAAGTAATTCTTCTTTATCAATCTCATACAAAATATTTGCCTTTTCTTCTATATTCTTTAATGAAAATTTTTTACCACATATTTCACAATTTGCACCATGATTTCGAAGTAATTTTCTTTCATATATTGTACATACTTCACCACATTCACATTTTATTTTGTATTTGAACGTTACCACTCTCTGATCATGAAGTTGATTGATAAATTCTCGACATTCTTGTTCAGATATCCCTAACCATTCGATAATTTTATCCGGATAAATATTTCCCAAACTATTGACCGACTGCAATCTCACAACGTCTTGTAATCTGTTGATTAAGTTTTTCTTCATATTTTTCATATATTTCTAAAGCTGAATTCATATCTCTTTCGTTAAAACGAATACCATATCTTATCAACATTTCCAAATATTCTGTATTGGAAGCATCAAATTTCAGATTTAGATTTCCTCTCTTTCGTTCCATTGTAACCCATAAAATCTCTATTTGTTTTGTTTCTTCCATTCTATTTTTTAATGCCATAAACGTCTTCGTGCAAAAAATAGGAGCTGACGTATTTTCTCCACTTAGAGAAGTTAAAACCTTTTCTTCATCATTAAACTTCACTCTTGCAACAACAGCTTCTAATCCCAAATTCCAAATTTCGTCAAAATTCTTATCATAAAAATAATCACTAATTGCCAAACATTCCAATGTATTCCTTATTTCAGCCTCAAAATTCATAACCCCCTTATCTAAGAAATAATTACCTTTTCCATCTCCATTTATATTTTTAAGAGGTAAAGTATTAACAATTTCTATTTCAAAATCTTTTATATTTTCTACCAAATAATCAATTTGATTATACGCAGGAACCTGTGAATATGCTTCATCTATAAGATTTTTACTCATAAGAAAAAGAACTTTTTTGTGTCTAGACATAAAATTTTTTATTTCAACTTTAAATTCTATGCACATTAATTTTTTTATATGATCCAAAAGATTTTCTGCTTTATGTTCTTCATGCGCAATGTGTTGCCTTGTCCACGCTTTAATTATCATAATTTTTCTTTCAAAATCTAATTCCACGGGAATATATGCTACTGAGTCTTTATACCCTCTTTCTCCATTTAACTGTATAAAACACGCAAAAAGCAATCTTATTCTAATCAATTCACCTTTTTGATTTTCTTCTGATTGGACAGATACTATTTTTCTTGGTTCAGTTGTATTTGGAATCATTTTCAATATATTACAGTAATTTATTGAATGTATATTATAATGTTCATTCAATGCATTTTCCCAGTCCTCTGGATATTTATATTCTTTTACCTTATCAAGCTTATATATATGAATCGTTATTCTTTTCCCCCAAAACAATTCATTAAATAAAAATTGTTCAAAATCTACAATATTTATTTTTCCAGCACTTAGTAAATTATCAATCCAATACTTTAACTCTTGTCCTAATTCTTCTGTTGAACGAACAAGCCCTTTCTTATTCAGATATTGTTCTATATAACTTGCCTCTACGTTAACTATAATTGATTGACTTATTGACGGCATTATTTCGCCTCCCTAATTTTGACAAAATATGATATATTATTTTACCACATTTTCTTTAATGTCGCCAATATTTATAACGATATTGAATAGCTATCGAGAAATTATCTATTCAGCAGTTTAAAATTATAATCTGGAATCACCAATACACAGGTACTTAATACCCAAATAAATCCTTTTTCCACATCCCTGCTAATTTCATTTTGAACATCCAATATTTCAGACAAATCCAACTGTTCAAATTGCTTTCTAAGATCATTTTCCTCTTCATTTTGAATTTTAGCTGCTTTACGAATATTATGACATACAATCTCTTGAAAAACTTTTCTCATATACTCCCAATATGTCTGATTCTCACATATATATCCGATTTTTATAATCCAATCTTTTAATTGATATTTTAAAGTCTTTTCTTTCTTTTCGTCTCCGACAACATGCAATATCTCTTCTAATTTCTTCTCTAACTCATTCGTAGAAATCTTCAATATCGCATCACAACATCCATTCCTTTTCTCAGAATTACTTACCTGATATCTATCTCCTGCCAGTAAATCGTCAATTCTATGTGGCAATTCAACTATCTTTTCAATAACACTTTCTGATTTTACCATACCTTTATACCTATCTCCCGGTTGAAGTGACACTGGAATTTTCCGATTAATGTACTCTTCGTCTGGTACAGATTTCAAATGCAAATATGATTCAATCATTGGATAATTCAAGTACAACTTCCCCATATCTGTTGAATCTTCAAAACAATGTTGCATTTCCAAAATCTTTTCTTCAGAAAAAGCCGGATCATGTCGCTCATAATCAAATACAAGAATAATATTGGTAAAATCATTTCTATAATAGATTGTTTCAGGATGTTCTTTTTTACTTATTACAAATGGCAAATCAACATCCATTTCATCTTTTGCCCAATCATTTCCATATTCTTTTACAATATCCTCATATAACTTATAAATGTTCGTGCCATAAATCCATACATCATTTATATCAATATTCAATTCTGGAAAACATTTGAAAATAAGCCAAAATAATTCATCTTTTTCATGTTTTCCCTCTACAATCAGTAAACTCCGGCTACGCCGCCTTGTCTCTACTGCGTAATTATTCATACTTTTCGAACTCCCCACTGATATACATTTTTTCAAGATTATGCCCTTCTCTTAGCTCTCGTTCAGTCGCATTACAAAGAGATGTTAAGGTTCCCTTCCTTGACAAAATAAACAGACAATCCGGTCTCATAATTCTATTTGTCATTAGGTTCGTATTATGCGATGTCATAATCATCTGACACTTTGGATACTTCTGTTTGAAAAAACGAATCACGTTTTCTGCCATTTCATAATGGTAAAACGCATCAAATTCATCTAAATAAATCAAAGACGCATCCCATACTTTCGGAACCAGTCTTCGATAAAGCTCTACTAACGCCAATGTACCACTTGAAGCATTTTCATAAAATGGAACTAATTGTTTATGTGCAAAATACAGTTCTCTCTGTCCATCTGGTAATTTTTTTAATACTAATTTACATTCAATCCCCATTGCATTTAGAAAATCTTCAAAATCTTTCAGCCGATCCGGACTTTCCAAACTTTCATAAAAACCTTGATTCAATCTTACAAACCGATACTGCATTCTATTTCCTACTGTAATCATCATCATTCTTCTGACATAGTTAGATAATCTAATAAGAGCGGAATCATTTTTCAAAGCCACATTACTAATCAACCATCTCAAAAATGGCAACTTTGATTCGCTGATTTCATCATCCTCTCCGGCTTCCAAAGATTGTAAATAACGCTCTATATTGGCAGTCTCTGCATCAATATAATCCAAATTATCAAAATTGTATTCTCGTAAACCAAAATTACATTTAAAAACGCTTTTTCCGTTTACAGATAATTCTTCTTCACGTAATTCCTCATTTGATAATCTCGAATATTTATAACATAATTCTGTATCCTCAAATCTAAATTCATATTGAAACATTGCTGCATCTTCTTTGGAATCCGCATTAAGTAAAATCCCATTACTCTCATATCTTGTTCCGCCAAACATTGTTGAACCAATATCAAGAAGCGCTCTTCCAAGGTTCGTCTTACCAGTTGCATTACGTCCATAAATCAACATTTTCCCAATAATACCCTCTGAAAGACAATCTGTATTAAACTGATAACCTGCAATATTTTCAAAATCTATTGTAACTTCATCTTTAAAATTTTTGTAATTCTTCAATGTAAATTTTTTAAGCATATCTTATACCATCCTCTCGAAAAGTCATAAACGTATAACTCTATGCTTACAGTATAACCAATTCCTCATCTCTTCGCAACAGTATGCCGTAAAAAAATTACGGCATACTGTGACATAGCTTTACTCTTTATCTCTCCAACTCCATCCTTCCCGTCACATTCAACATCTTCTCCTCTCGAAAACTGAACATCTTTTCATTTGTTCCACCGACAATGATATGATCCAATAACTCTATCCCCAATAACTGACCGCATTGCTGCAACTTTCTGGTTACTAACATATCCTCTTTTGACGGTTTCACATTGCCACTGGGATGATTATGAAGTCCGATAATCGCAGATGCATTTGCCAGAATACTGCTCTTAAAAACTTCTCTTGGAATTACAAGCGAAGCATTGATACTTCCCACACTCACCATATTCATATTGATCACCTGACCGTTGTTCTTCATATTTAAGACACAAAATACTTCTCTGTCATATTGAGATAGCTCCTTTGCCATCAGTTCCACAACTGCCTGTGGGCTGTCCAAAATCTTTTCACTGTAAAGGGACGGTTCCTTGACCAGGCGGATATTTACAACTTCCAGCTCATTCTCCATCCTTCTCTACTCCTTCCGGAAATTCTATGACTAACAGAAGCTTTTTATCTGTTGATTCCACGTACGCTTTTATTTGTGATAATGTCAGTTCCAATTGTTTAGGTTGCTCCATGTTCCTCTGCTCCTTTCGGTTCGTCCTTTGTTTCTGTTCTTCCTGACAAATAACTTATCACCTTATTCGCCTTAATGCCTTTCTGTAATTCACTGATCATACATAAATCTGCCACATTCACTCCCGGCAAAGTAAGCATTTCATCCATGGTCATGCTGGAAATCTCTTTCCCCGTTCCATACCCGGCATCAAATAAACGCTGTAATACCTTTATTGCTTTTTGATTCTTTCCCATTTTATTGACAAAGGGCAGCTTAACGCCGCCCTCCGCTTTACTCCTCCTCTTCTTTTTTCTCCTCAATTCCTAATTTCTTGATCTGGTTCTTTTTGTTCCATGCACGGATACCTGTAATTTCAGCTGCAGATAATACCAGCATGGCTATCCACAAAGCTGCCTGCGCTGTATCACCTGTCTTTGGCGGATTGCTGGTCTTTACAGGGGTTCCCGGTGTCTCCGGTGTTGGAGTTTCCGGTACTTCCTTAATCGTTACTGTCTGACCTTCATCATTGATGTCTTTATGCTCTGTTACCTTCTTTGGTTCTTCCGGATTTGACATATCATACAATTCTTCAAATGTTACAAGCTGCTTTCCACCAAGTGAACTTCCATCAAGAGTAAACTCAATCTGCACTTCCATATTTTCCTTATCTGCAGTAAATTTGTAATCATTTGATACTTCTTCTCCATCAATGATCAGCTTTGCATTTTCCGCCTTGATCATCTGCCAGCCAGACAATTTATATTTCGTACCAATTTCCAATCCTTCTAAGGTAACAGTATCTACAATCGTCAGGTTTTTTCCTGCTTCTATCTCTTTCTTGCCATTTTTATATGTTGCTGTAGTATGAATAGAAATCTTACGTTCTATGATCAGAACCGTCTGTCCATCATCTTCAATGTCTTTATGCTCTGCTACTTTTACAGGTTCTTCCGGATTCTTCAGATCGTATAATTCTTCAAATGTAACCAGATTTTGTCCACCAAGTTCGGATGCGTCGAACGTATAAGAGATTTCTACTTTCATTTTTTCGCTGTCAGCAACAAAAGTATACTCACTCTCTACACGCTTCCCATTAATCAACAGCTCCGTATTTTCCTCTTTCAGCATCTGCCAGCCTTTTAACTGGTACTTTCTTCCACTTTCCAGACCATCCAGCGTAACTGTATCCACAATCGCTACTTTCTTTCCTGCAACAATCACCTTTTCTCCGGTCGCTTTATCCGTTGCAGTTGTATGAATAGTAATCTCTTTTTCATATTCATCAGTCAGAGTTCCAAGGTCGATTTTCACTTTATTTCTGCTTACCACGACTTCAAATGCAGGAATCAGTTTCATTCCTTTGTTGGCCTCGCAAGACAATTCTTCAATCTCATAAGTGTCATAAAGTAATGCTCCTTTGCTGTCATCCGGCTCAGAAGTTCCAAACCAGATGCCATCCTCACTGGATTTTCCGGCATTGGTATTTTTCTTATGAGATGCCCAGTCCGAAGCGGTTGAAAACTGACCATTCTTATCCGTCACTACGATATGGTTCTCTCCGGTTGTTTTGCTGGTAATCTTAAATGGCACATTCGCCAGTCTCTTATGTGTGCCTGCTCCGATTTTCACTCCTTCCAGATCTCCACGTTTAATCTGGTTATAAATGGAATGGCTTTCATCTGTTAAATCCACAATCTTTCCATTTTCCGTAATGGAAAATTCAATTGCTTTGACTCCATCTGTCAGATACCCTTCCGGTGCTTTTGTCTCTTCCAGTTTGTATTTACCATACGGAAGTAAATCTGCTGCAGTTGCTGCTACTCCGTCAATCCCTGTCTGAATCATTTTAACTGTCTCATTTTTCTGACACAATTTTCCTTCTACCAGAACCGGATTCTCATTCAGAGAAATAACTGCAAATTCTGTATCTTTTAGCGTGGCACTCCCCTGTGCTTTGGTATCTTTTGTCTCCAAGTCACGTTTCTGAATCTTCACACCTCCTCGGATGACCTGATCAGATACGGAATACTGATTACTTCCAGAAAGAATCGCAAGCTCTCCCTCTTCTGTGATCTGTGTCAGATACACTCCTTTGATCTGCTCGGTGTTATCTCCTGCCTTCATATAAACTCCATCCAGCAAATATCCGTCTGGTGCTTTTGTCTCTTCTACTGTCAGTGTTCCAAGTGGCAACACATTTTTCTCATTCTGCGTATAGAATGCATCTCCTGATACCTTATACGCATCTGCCAGCTTTGTCACATAGTGAACGGCTCCATCACTGTTCTTTTCCTCTACTGTTTTTGTAACCCATGTGCGTGTTGCCTGTTCTGGCAAATTGTCTTTTGTATAAAGTCCGTCATAATAACGCCAGGTAAATTCTGCTCCTTCCAGTGCTGCACTTCCCTGTGCGGTTGCTTTGCCTGTCTCCATGTCAATCTTGAACAAATCCACCAGTGTCTCTGTTACTTTCGGAACATCTGCGACACTTAATACCGCTGTCTTTCCTGCTTCTACAGTCAGGCTGTGCACTGTTGTATCTAATTTGTATCCTTTTGGTGCCGAAAGCTCTTTGATATAAACCGTTCCGGCTGTCACTTCCACTTCGTTGGTATCTCCATTTTCATCTGTAGTAAGTGTTCCGATCTGATTGCTACAGTTCTGATTTGAGAATATACCGAAGGTTGCTACTGCAATGGAATATAACGCATTCCCATCCGTAACACTTGCATTTGCTGTAGCCTTTTTTACTTTTGCATTTCCAACATTCAGTTCCGCCCAGAACTGTCCAACATCCTGTCCCTGTCCGGTATAAATATAACCACCACATTTGTAACGACCTTTGTTTTCCTGTACAAATGCTTTTGCTCCGGCATACACCTCATTCTGGATATTCTGTGAGATTTCAGAATAAGCTGCACGGACATTATCACACTGCCATCCTAAATGCTCACTCAGTCTCCGCCATACCACGCACTGTTCCAACAGATAGCGCTGATTTGCATTCAGATTGGTGTGACTGCCTGTGTACTGCTTTACATATTCCAGTGACAATGCCACATCCTCAATCTGTGCTGCACTCATGCTGGCACTTGCGTCATGCCTGGTCTTATATCCATTTTGGAAGTTCGTATTGATATCCACACAGTATGCAGTTTCTCCTTCGACTTTCATATGTCCTTCGTTAAATGTGGAATGAATGGTTCCATCATTCATCACATGCTCAATGTATCCAACTCGTTCTGCTGACTCCGTCCAGTACTGTGTCTCTGCTGCATGAACCGATGTGATCGGCAATGCGGTTATCACTGTGGCCAGGGCAAGAATCCCTGTACACACTCGTTTCCATATCTTTCTCATTTTCTACAATTCCTTTCTTCTCGTATCAATTTGTGCATTAAAAAAGACGTCCCTTGGGAACGCCGATTGTTGCTGTACTCTGTTCATTTTCTGCTGCCATATGGGACTGGAATATTCCATCTGCCGAAAGAGAAGATGGCTTCCGGCTCCTTATTGTCTTTTCGGCTGGTAATCTGCTGGTAAACCAAAGGGGTAGGGTGTGGGGAGGGGAAAACAGAAAATTTCTGCTTTCTCGATACCTGTCTGAGGATAGACTTTCCCCTTGGTGTCAAATTTGCCTATCGTTCTCTGGTCTTTTCCCGTTTTTGGTACAGTTCCAATGCTTTGATAATGGTCTCCTCAATCTTTTCCTGCGAAGTCCCGGACGGAAAATATTTTTTCAACTTACTCTTCGGGATTTTCCATTGTTCTACCTGATTGGGTTTTTCCTGTGACATGATGACCATGATAATATCCTCAGTCAATTTCCCCTCTTTGGAAAGATTCCTCATTTGGATTGCCTGATCATAACTTGGTGTACAAGCCTCCGATTCCATCGCATCATGCAACAGCTCCTGTTCTTTTTTTGACAGATAGGAAAGTGCTACTGCCGGATTCATACCAATCTTACCGTCATCAACCTTTTCTAAGATTTCAGGAATTAAATTAGTCAGACGGATATATTTTCTGATTTGCTCATGGCTTTCTCCTACTTGCTCGGCTAATAATTCTCTAGATGATTTTTTGCCTAACTTCTGCAACGGTGTTGCAGAAGTTAAATCAGAGCGATAACCTTGTTGTCTTTTCATAGCCTCCAACTTCATCTTATAGGCAAATGCTTTTTCGGATGGTAGAATTTTTTCTCGCTGGAGATTACTGTCAACCATGACCACAATCGCTTCATCATCTGTCAGATTCCTTACAATACAAGGAATTTTATCTTTTCCCACCAGTTCACATGCCATTTTTCTGCGATGACCGGAAATCATTTCATATCCACCTGTCGATTTTTCTCGGACAAGTGCCGGAACTAATACACCATGGTCTCGAACACTCTCGATTGTTTCCAGCATCTTATCATCCATCTTTACTTTAAATGGATGATCCGGGAAATCCGTAATCTCATAAATGGAAATCTCTTTGACATATTCTTGGTTCTTTTGTTCTCTTTCTTCCTGTGTCGTAAACAGATCATCTGCCGAGGGAAGATTCATGTTTATTTCTCTGCCTCTCGCCACACTGCATCACCTCCCTCGTAAATTCTGCATATGCCTGTGCTACAGTTCCATCTTTGTCATAGGTATAAATACTCTTTCCTGCTGCACTGCTTTCTGCCGCTGTGGTCGCCACTGGGATAACCGTCTTAAAAATTCGGATATGCTGCCCATATGTTGCGTTTAGATTATATGCTGTTGCTCTGGCAAGTCTTGTCCGCATATCTGCTAATGTTAGCAAAGCTCCATCGATTTTCAACTCTGGGTTGAGTTGTCTTTGCACCTTACCGATTGTTTTCATAAGCTGTGTCATACCCTTTAGTGGCAAGTATTGGGCCTGTACCGGAACAATCACACTGTCTGCCGCAGCCAATGCATTGATGGTCAGCATTCCTAAACTCGGCATACAATCAATCAAGATATAATCATAATCCTTTTTCAAATCTGACAGATACAACTTTAATGTCTGCTCTCTGCTCATCGCATTGACCAGTGAGATTTCCATACCAGACAATTCAATATTTGTTGGAATAATATCTACACCCTCTTCATGATGCAAAATTCCTTCATTATATACAAATGGTTCATCCTGTAAAATCTTCTGCATCTGTGTTGCCAATGTAACCGGAAGATTGTCTGCATCAGTCCATCCTAATGCTGTGGTCAGATCCCCCTGTGGATCAGCATCGACTAATAATACTTTTTGCCCCTGCTTTGCAAGACCGATTCCCAGATTTAAAGTTGTTGTGGTCTTGGCAGTACCTCCCTTCTGATTTGCAAGAGCAATCACTTTACACTTGATCATATAGTTTCCTCCTTCCTTGAAAAATTTAATAGCCAATCCTTTTTACGGGACTGGCTATGTATAAAAATGGGTATGAAAAAACCGACTGATTCTTGGTGAACCAATCAGTTATGTACAATATTACATATTTTTGACATTATCATGAATAAGCCATCTTACCACTATTCTAATTTTCGGTGTTCATATAGATCTATATGTTCTCCCATATATTGTAAAATTCTATCTATCGTGTCAAGAAACACTAAAGTATCTCTATTTTTCCCTAAGATATACTCATTTATCCAACAGATTAACATACCAAATAGAAAAATATATCCTACTACATCAAACACAGCCCATGCTAACGAAAAATCATTTAAGTCCTTAGCTCCTAATAATCCAGCCAATGCACTCGGCAATATAATGCAAATGGGAAATGCAAATGACGATATCATTTCTTTTTTATTTTCTTGTTCCTCAATAGCATTTTTTATTTTTATCTTGTATTCAATTAATTTATTTATATTAAATCCTTTTTTATCTATAAAACAGTTTTCAATACTAGTTCTTAAA
>ERZ791773.674-NODE-674-length-11948-cov-2.796939_pt1 | contig 11948 bp, 8 predicted proteins | sample MGYA00509948_ERZ791773 | MGnify/ENA primary metagenome ERZ791773 (study PRJEB30046, sample SAMN00791987) | human gut metagenome | study: EMG produced TPA metagenomics assembly of the A metagenome-wide association study of gut microbiota in type 2... | reverse complement strand
TTACAAAAGCATACTCGTTGAAGTAGGAATGAAACATAAAGGTTTATAACTTTTTTATAAGTTTTCAGTAACGGAGAGTACATTATGAAGAAAAAGAGACAATGGTTCATGTGCCTTGGGATGATCGGAGTTTTTACGGCATCCGTAATCTTATCTGTGTTTGGACAGCGAAAGGTGAAAGCACAGTTAAATACTGAGAATGCGGGGAAGATCACAAGCAGTTGGGCAGATGAGAAACATATTTTCTCATCATTTGACGATGAAAAAGCACTTTCAGTGGATGCATCCTACGGTTTTAAGATGCATGCAACAGATCAGACGAAGACGATCATAGAAGCAGGAAAGAAAGCAGCAAAATTACCAGAGATCGAGATGCCGGATTTTCTTAAAAAGTATACATGGTTTCAGACTTCACAAAATACCGCAGGGAATATTAAGATCCGAAAAACAAATATGGAGATCTATCAATGCAAAGCCGATGGAAGTAATGGCCATTGGGAAAAATTAGATTTGGTCATGACGGTTACTGGGATCGAAAAGTATAAGAATCAAGACGGTTATGTGGCGATTGGAAGCGGCATCAATGGATGTGCTTATGTTGGAATCGAAGAGATGACATTAAAAAGTGATTTTTATAAAGCAGGAACGAATACACCAGTAACGATCAAAAGTAATATGACGTTAAAGGATATTGATACATATCAGTATATCGGGATCAAAGCAAACAAGATTCACGGAGAATATGTATCAAAGAATACAAAATTAAGTTGTAAAAGATCAGGGGAAACTAGTATTTATTATGCGGATTTCCCAGACAATTACAGTAGTGAAGATTTTACTTGTGTAGGATTTACATTTGCATCAGATTCTTTTGAATATACATTCGGAAGGAGTCTTGAAAAAGCACCAACAAAAGAGGAGCAATATGTAGGATATGGACAGAATATGATCCGCTTTGACCCAGTTGACCCAACCAAAGAGGTGATCGGAGAAGATGGGACCAAGACGGAACATCTAAGAGTGCAAGATCTGGCAAAATCTTGGGATTATGAAGTCAGTCAGGTAATTGCGGGAGAAATTCCAAAGGCACATTATTTTGATAAGTTTGCATTTGAAGATCAGATCGAATCCTGTTTAAAGATTCTGGATATCAAGGTTTACGGAGATGATGAGGATGTAAGCAGTCAGTTTGATATTTCACAAAACGGCAATCTTGTAAGAGCAGAACTTAAGAATCCGAAAGATGCCGAATTTTATAAAAAATCTGTTTATAAATTAAAGATCAAAGTAAAGATGAATATTCCGGAGAATGCATCCAAAGAACAGTTAGATCAATTGCGTAAGATATGGAAAGAACATGGGCATTATAATACAAAGGAAACGATGATCACAGAAAAAAATACAGCGAAAACGATCATTAATGATAAGATAGAAATGACCAATGAGGTTCGTGTAGATATCGAGCTGCCAAAAGAAAATGTAGATACGCCGGGTCTTTTGATCAGGAAAGAGACAAAACAATATGAATATCAGGCAAAAGATGAGATCACCTATAAGGTAACAGTGAAAAATCAAAACGAAAAAGCAAAGACAGCTTATTTTACGATTCAGGATACATCCTTTGCAAGTGTGATGGATATGAAGTTACAGGATATAAAAATCAATGGTCTTGATAAGAAGGATTACATATTACAGACAGAAAATAATGGATTTATTTTGAAGTCAAAAGGTGATTATGCCCTTCCATATGGACAGACGATCGAGATTACATATACAGTAAAAAGTGGAGTCCTTACAAATGGAAAAGTGATCGATAATACTGCATCTGCATGGGCAGCAGGAATTCCAGAAACAAGGGCATCAAGGCAGGTGTATATCAACTCGCCAAAAAATAATGTGATAAAATCAGCTCCAGTACAGCTTTATAAAAAAGGAGATCATGTAACTTATCAGGCAGTGATCACCAATCCAAATCCGGGAACTTTTATGAGAAATTTGGAGATTCAGGATGAACTTCAGGCAGAAGGGATCAAGATCATACCAGGAACCGTAGCGGTTATATCTGGTGGGAAAAACATTGCATCTGAGTGTAAGATCACATTTGATCCAAGTGGAAGAAGTTATGAGATCATAACACCACTTGCACTGAAAAATGGTACGATTCCAGCAATGGGTTCGGAAGAAGGAAAGAAAACAGGATCTTATGAAAATCTTCGCATGACGGATAAGATAGAGATCACTTATCAGGCAGTGATCGAAGAAGATGGACTCGAAGGACAGGAAGTAAAGAATATTATGCACGTTGCTGCGACAAAAAACAGCAATGGAGATCTGATCCGGGAAGATAAAGAGATTCCGTCAGGAAGCGGGATGGCAGATGAGACGATCAAGGTGAAAGCACCAAAACTGCAAATCACAAAACAATCGGATAAAAAGGTTTATGCAGTAGGAGAAACTGGATATTATAAACTTCATATCACACAAGGAAAAGAAGGCATGACAGCACAGAATGTAAAAGTCGTGGATGAGTTCGAAAAAGAAGGTATGAAGGTTCAGAAGATAGAAGTAAAACTTAATGAAAAAGATATCACATCGGATTGCAAGATTGATGCGAAAGACCATCAGTTTACGATTGAAACAGGAAAAGATCTTGGTGAAAATGATGTGATGACGGTAGCTTATCAGGTTGTATTTGAAAAGAGGATTGAAGGAGCCGTGAAGAATACAGCAGTTGCAGGAAGTGATAATACAGAAGATGATCAGGATGAAAATACAGTCGTTGTAAAACCACCTGTGTTAAAGATTGAAAAAAGTACTGCGCATAAGTCTTACAAAGAAGGACAAAGCGGAGAATACAAGATCTGTGTGACACAGAGAAATGAGAATATGACAGCACATCAGGTAGTCGTAGAAGATCATTTTGAACAAGAAGGAATGGAGATTTCACAGATCCGTGTAAAATACAATGGGAAAGATATCACCAAGCAATGTGAGATCATAATAGATGAGAATCTTAGAAAATTTAAGATCATCACAGGAAAAGATGTCAGTGATAAAGATGAACTTCTGGTAATATATCAGACAGCATTTAAGAAGATGATCACAGGAGATATCAAAAACATTGCGGAAAGCTATAGTGATGATGCGGATAAAGTCAGAGATGATCAAGTGGTAGTAATGGAAGCTGTACAGCCAGCATTGATGATCACCAAGAAGGTTGATAAAACAACATATAAAGTTGGTGATATCTGCGAGTATCAGCTGGTTGTTACGCAGACGATCAAAGATGCGATCGCAAAAAATATTGTGATCGAAGATCAGCTTTCAAGAAATGGAGCTAAGGTGATCAAGAACAGCATTAAGATTTATGCACCAGATGGGTCAGATATTACCAGACAGTGTACGATCACTGCAGGAGAAAATAAGTATGTCATTGAGACAGGAAAGAATTTATCTTATGATGAATCCATAAAAGTATCGTATCAGGTAAAACTAAAAGAAGCATCACTTTCTGGAAAGACATTAAAAAATACAGCGACAGGAAAAGCAGATTTTGTCAAACCAGTCAGTGCAGTACGTTTAGTGAAGATCAAAAAAGAATCGAAATCAACAGTGACAACGGGAAATAAAGCAGATCGATCCAATACTTCTGAATATAAAAGATCACCAGGAACAAGGGATGCAGCGAGCACACCAAAAACAGGAGATTCCTTCGATGAGAAATGGATTTTTGCATTGTTGGCAGCATCTTTAGGTGGAAGTTTTATATATTGGAAAAAGAAGAAAAAACACTAGTAATTCTAGGGACAAAGCCTTTACGAAACACTGAGGATAAGGTACAATGAAAGAAAAATGTTGGGAGTGACGTATATGGCAAAAGATTTTTTCGGACGTCTGGAAGAAACGATTCAGACCACAGGGAAAGCAGCGGCGCAGAAAGCTAAAGAAGTCGCAGATTCCGCAAAAAGACACAATGATCTAAGAGTCGCCAAGAGAGATTTAAATGATCTGTACCGTCAGGTGGGAGAGAAGTATTTTGAAGAACATATGGATTACCCACAGGCAGAGTATATTGACCTGTTTAATCTGATCGAGAAGCTTCGTGGAGATATCGAAATCCTGAAGCAGGAGATTGACGGAGGAGACGACGAAGCGGCGGAAGAAGATATCGAAGATATCGAGGAATAAACTATTAACAAACACAACAAAACAGTGAAAGAAGCTTGTAAAGATTTATCTTTATGAGCTTTTTTTCATTTAGGAGGAATTTATGATAGATACAATTGGAATGACAGATATTGGGAATGGGAGACCATCCAATCAGGATGCTTATCTGTTGCGTCAGAAGGAAAAGAACGGAAAGCTTTATCTGCTCGCAGTCGTCTGTGACGGCATGGGAGGTTTGAAAAAAGGAGAGATTGCCAGTCATTATATCGTGGAAGTATTAAAACAATGGTTTGACGAAACGTTGTTTGATGGATTAGAAACTATGGGAATTGATATGATCGAGCAGAATCTGATCGATCTGATCCGCAGGATTAACCAGAATCTTTTGTTAATGAGTCGTCGGATGGAAGAAACAAAATCCATGGGAAGCACATTAACCTTATTGTTTGTTGAAGAACATGAATTTTTTGTTTTAAATGTCGGTGATTCGAGAACTTACTGGTTTGACAGGGACCGTAAATTTGTAACGACAGATCACACTCTGGCAGAGTTGGAACTGCGTGCTGGACATCTCACAAAAGAACAGGCAAAAAAAGATCCGAGAAGACATATTCTAATTCAGTGTGTAGGTGTGACAAAAGATATCCGGATTGACTGTTACAAAGGCAGATTAAATCCAGGAATGGAGTTTTTATTATGTACGGATGGCTTTTATGGGCTGCTTGAGGAAGAAGAAATCTATCAGGTAGAGGCATCAAAAGAACAGATCAAAGAATGGGTGCAGAAATGTTTTCAGAAAGTAAAAAGAAGAGGAGAATTAGACAATCTGTCCTGTGTGATCGTCAAAGTTCCGAACAAGAAATAGGAAAGATTTATCACCAACGTTATCAAGTCCGAAAAATACTTGGAGAAGGCGGAATGGGTAAAGTTTTTCTTGCACTGGATCAAAAGACAGGAAAAGAGGTTGCTGTGAAGATCGTGAAGGATCAAAAACAGTGGGACAGGGAGAGGGTGATCTTGCAAAAATTAAAACATACCAAAGGTGTGCCGGAATTATTTTTTGCAGGAAAGGAAAAGGAACTTTTTCTGGTGATGGAATATATTCTTGGAAATTCGTTAAAACGATATGGCAGAGTCTGTGGAAAACTTTATAAAAAGAAAAGTTTATTGTGGATGATCAAAATCTGCAAAGTGCTGAATAAGATTCATGAACAAGGAATCATTCATATGGATCTGAAACCGGAAAATATCATGCTTGATCGATCTGGAAATATATACTTGATCGATTTTGGAGCGGCATTGTTTGCGGGAGAAAAATTAAGTGGATATGGAACCAAAAACTATGCATCGAAAAAACAGGCAAAGACAGAAGAAAGAGCAGACATTTATTTTGATATATATAGTTTAGGAAAAACAATGGAATCTTTATTGAAAGCAACAGATGCTGTCCAAAAGATCATAGAAAAATGTCTGATCGATGACGATGCAAAAAGATATCACAACATAAGGCAGATTCAGGCAGATTTTGAGAGAATATTGAGAATCTGTCGTATGAAGAAAGGGTTCATGGTGGTGATTGCTGTTTTTTGTATCCAGAATCTCTGGAATCAGATACAGAGGGAAGAGCAAAGAGAGAAAGAAGTCATTGTACAGAAAAAGTCTCAAAGAGAGATAAAAAAGGCAATGGCTTATTTTTATGGAACGGATCAGATACAAAAGAATACACAATTGGCACGAGTGTATCTTGAAAGATGTAGAGGGATGAAAAAGAATGTGTCATCGTATTTGGTGCTTTTAGATGTTTTAGATGGCAGGAGAAATGATATAAGTGCGGAAAAACTTATGAAGATCGTACAGGATTGTCAGACCGATGTGCATGATTTCTGGTCGGCATATTTTTATCTTCATTTTTATACAGTAAATACAGCAAAACTGTCAGAGAATGTATGGAAAGAAGCAGAAAAAATGTTAGAACAGATACAAAAATATCCACAAAAGGAAGAATATCAGAAATTAGTGGAAGCAGACCGGATCAATTTATATGAAAGAGAAGCAGAAAAAGGAGATGATAGAAAGTTTTTAGAGGAAACAGACCGGGTTCTCAAAGAAAATCTTAAAGGAGATCCTGCATGGAAATTGTATGAAAGAAAGCTTGTTTATCTGGAATCAAAACAGCCAGATATCAGCAGGGAGTTTGAACGATTTCTAAAGAAATATCCAAAAGTTATGGATGCCTATGTGGAGTATAGTATTTATTTATGCAGGAACAATAAAATGACACAGGCACAAAGGGTCTATAGGGAAGGTAGAAAACAGACAGGAATGACAAGCAAAAGAGCAGAGGAATTGAGGAGGAAACTTGGGTTATGATCAGAAAATATAAGATATATATCATCATGGGAATCACAGTACTTCTTCTTTTTATGGTTTTACCGGTCGATACGAAGGGAGATTGGGAAATCCCTTGGGACATTACTCTAGAAGGAGAAGGGAATGATCCTGCATTTCGAAGCAGTACAGTGATGGAAATATTTCTAAAAAATGGGACAGCACCAAAGGATATTACAGTTTTCGTGAATCAACAGAAAATAAATCCGATCTGGGATTACGAACAAAGTACACAGATCAGTTTTCAGGAAGAAGGGATTTATAAGGTTCATATTGTTCATAAAAATGGATATGAAGAAATAAGGCAGGTTATGGTCGAATTAAATAATCCAACAACAGCCAAGATCACAGCGGGAGCGTATACTCCAGGAGCATGGAGCAAAAAGAATGTGGTATTGGAAGCTTATGGAGCCAAAGCAGTTTCTGATATTCAATTTTATGAATATAAAATAGGACAAGATGAATGGAAGCAGATGAAAAATAACAAGTTAGAGATCAGCAAAGATTTTGATGATCTTGTTTATATCAGAGCAGTTTCGAAGGCTGGAAGAGAAGGAGTGATCAGTCAGATTCCAGTGAGAGTATGGAAACAAAAACCAGAACTTGCAAAGATCCAATGTGATCAGGAACCTATTGGTGGATGGTATTCGAAAATTCCTGTTTTCTCATATGATCTGAAGGAAAAAGAAGGACCACAGGTGCATCTTTATGCGCAGCTTACAGATTTGAAGACAAAAGAGGTACTGACAGGAATCAATCAGATTCCTAGGATCAGGAAGGATGGAAGATATCAGCTTGACATCTATACGAAAGATGAATCTGGAAATCGATCAGAACAACTCTACCAAACGACTTGTTTTGTGGATACAGATAATCCAGAGATTTTTGTTCGCTATCAAAATCCAAGATCAGAAATTTTAAAATACCAGAAAGCTCAGATCATAGTTAAGGATGAAAATCTGAAAAAGGAAAATATGATCTTAAGAACATCGGGGAAACAGGTAAAGCCATGGAAGTTGGAAGGTGATCATTATGAAACAGAAGTTATATTTTTAAAGGACGGAAAACAGACATTGTCTGTTCAGGCAGAAGATCTGGCAGGAAATAAGATGATCATACAGGAAAAGTCGTTTATCATTGATACACAAAAACCAAGGATTAAAATTCAAGGAATTGACAATGGAAGATCATATTCAAAGCCTGTAAAAATTCAAGTAGATGTGAAAGATCAAAATCTGAATCCAGATAAGACATATATTTATCTTAACGGAAAGAAGATGAATTCCGTTATGATCAAAAAAGATGGATATTATACCATTGATGTGAAAACTGAAGATCTTGCAGGAAATCAAAATAGGTGCAGCAGAAAATTTACTGTCAATCAAAAAGGCATACAGATTCATTTTCTGCAGGAGGATTTAAAGGAAAAACAGATATCAACAAAAAATCTGAAGCCAGGATTTCGCATTGAAAGTCTGGAACCAGTGCAGGTAATGGCATTTCTTGTGAATGGGCAAAAAAAGGAATATCAATGGAAAGAAGATAAAGTTTATATAAAAGATCCTATCACAGAAAATGGGAAATGCAGTGTCAGTCTGCATGTAAAAGACAGTGCCGGAAATGAAAAAACAAGTGAAGAAATACAGTTTTTTTATGACACACAAAAACCAGTGATCAAAATAGAAGGGCTTGATCAGAAATCTGAATGTGAATATGGAAAACAGATCGGCATCCTTCTGGAAAATAAAACAGATCAGTGGGAGAAGGTTATTTTGGATGGAAAAGAACAAAAACTGGAACATCATAAGATCACATGGAAAGAATTGGCTCCTGGAAAGCATGTTCTTCATCTGAAAGCAGTGGATCAGGCAGGAAATAAAACTGATCAAAGGATCACATTTAAGATCACAAAAGTCCTTCCAAAAGCAGTGAAACAAATTGTGGTAAAACAAGATAAAATACCATCAAAAAAAGATGAAAAAAAACAAAAACATCCAAATTTATGGATTTTATTTCTCATAGGAACAAGCATTTTCGTATCTGTAAAAATGTTTTGTAGTTATAGGAAATCCAGGCATTCTTGAATCTTTTTCATTCTATGTTATAATAAAGGTTACGTATATAGTTCAATCAAATGGAGGAATGGATATTATGGCAGAAGAAGTAAAAGAAACAAGAGAAGATTTCGAAGCACAGTTAGAAGAATCTTTAAATAAAGCATCAACAAATGAAGACGCAGTATGGAACCGTTTAGAGCAGATGAAAGAAGATGGGGATGTTCTGGCATTGACAGTTGGCGGTGTTGTAAATGGTGGAGTTATTGTTTATGTCGAAGGAATCCGTGGATTTATTCCAGCATCTTTATTATCAACAAAATATGTAGAAGATCTGAACGTATGGTTACAGAAAGATGTGGAAGCAAAGATCATCACAGTAGAACCAGAAGAACAGAGACTTGTCTTATCTGCAAAAGCTGTTGAGAAGGAAAAAGAAAGAAAAGAACGCGAGAATAAGATCAATGAATTAAAAGTTGGTACAGTTGTAGAAGGTACAGTTGAAAATATCATGCCATATGGAGCATTTGTTGATATCGGTGATGGAATCAGTGGATTAGTTCATATTTCACAGTTAAGCCAGAAGAGAGTAAAATCTCCAGAAGAAGTTGTGAAAGAAGGAGATGCTGTTACAGTTAAGATCATTAAAGTCGCAAATGGAAAAGTAAGTTTAAGTATCAAAGCATTAGAAGAGGATAAAGAAGCAGCTAAGAAAGCAGAAGAAACTGGTGTGGAATACACAGAAGATGCAGCTGGAACAAGTCTTGGTGACTTACTTGCAAATATCAAATTATAGGAAGGAACATATATGGCAGGATCAGGTTTTGGCACAAATTTTCGAATTACAACATGGGGGGAAACTCATGGTGCAGGCGTAGGTGTCGTGGTAGATGGATGTCCGGCTGGATTACCTCTTGAGAGAGAAGATGTTCAAAAATATCTGGACCGCAGAAAACCAGGACAGTCAAAGTATACAACACAGAGAAAAGAAGGAGATCAGGTTGAGATTCTTTCTGGTATCTTCGAAGGAAGAACAACAGGGACTCCGATCTCCATGGTTGTATATAACAAGGATCAGAGGTCTAAAGATTACAGCAATATCAAAGATATTTACCGTCCAGGACATGCAGATTTTACATTTGACATGAAATATGGATTCAGAGATTACCGCGGTGGCGGCAGATCTTCTGGACGAGAGACGATCGGACGTGTAGCAGCAGGAGCTGTAGCAGCGAAAGTTTTGAAAGAACTGGGAATTGAGATCAAAGCTTATGCAAAAGCGATCGCAGGAATTGAAGTATCTAAGGATCATTTTGACTTTGCGGAGATGAATAACAATCCATTTAACATGCCAGATAAAGAGGCAGCAAAACTTGTACAGGAGAAAGCAGACCAGATGATCAAAGAGATGGATTCCATCGGTGGTATCATTGAATGTCAGATCACAGGAATGCCAGTTGGAATCGGGGAAACCGTTTTTGATAAACTGGATGCAGAACTTTCGAAAGCTATTATGTCCATTGGATCAGTAAAAGGCTTCGAGATCGGAGATGGATTTGAGGCTGCCAACCTGCGAGGGTCAGAGAATAATGATGATTTTATCTGTGTTGATGGGAAGGTAGCAAAAGAGACAAATCATTCTGGAGGAGTTCTTGGAGGAATGAGTGATGGAAGTGCGATCGTATTCCGTGCAGCCATCAAACCGACACCATCGATCGCACAGACACAGAAGACAGTCAATCGTGATCTTGATAATGTAGAGATTGAAATTCATGGCCGTCATGATCCAATGATCGTGCCAAGAGCTGTAGTTGTGGTAGAATCAATGGCAGCTGTTACGATTCTTGATGGAGTTTTAAAGAATCTTGGTGCAACAATGGATAATATTAAGAAAATTTATGGTGAATAAGAATGTATGAATTAATCAAAAAAGACGGAAGAGCAAAAAGAGGCCGTTTAACAACGGTCCATGGTGTGATCGAAACACCAGTATTTATGAATGTCGGGACTGTGGCAGCGATCAAAGGTGCAGTCAGTACAGATGATCTCAAAGATATTGGAACACAGGTGGAGTTATCTAATACATATCATCTGCATGTAAGAACAGGAGATAAGCTGATCAAGGAATTTGGAGGGCTGCATAAGTTTATGCACTGGGACCGCCCAATCCTTACAGATTCTGGCGGATTTCAGGTGTTTTCATTGGCGAAGCTTCGTAAGATCAAAGAAGAAGGCGTTTCTTTTGCTTCTCATATTGATGGAAGAAAGATTTTCATGGGACCAGAAGAAAGTATGCAGATCCAGTCAAACTTAGGATCAACGATCGCGATGGCATTTGACGAATGTCCGCCACATCCTGCAACAAGAGAGTATATGCAGAATTCTGTTGATCGTACAACAAGATGGTTGAGACGATGCAAAAAAGAGATGGACCGCTTAAATTCTCTGGAAGATACAGTCAATCCACATCAGATGTTATTTGGGATCAATCAGGGTGGAACATTCGAAGATATCCGAATCGAACACGCCAAAGAGATTTCCAAGATGGATCTAGATGGATATGCATTAGGTGGACTTGCGGTTGGAGAAACACATGAAGAGATGTACAATATCCTTGAAAAGACAGTGCCATATCTGCCAGAAGATAAACCAACTTACCTGATGGGGGTTGGAACACCGGTGAATATTTTAGAAGCAGTTGACCGTGGAGTTGATTTCTTTGATTGTGTATATCCAACAAGAAATGGTCGTCATGGACATGTATATACGAATCAGGGAAAACTTAATATGTTCAATAAAAAATACGAACTGGACCATCGTCCGATCGAAGAAGGATGCCAGTGCCCAGCCTGTAGAAGTTACAGCAGAGCCTATATCCGACATCTTTTAAAAGCAAAAGAAATGCTAGGAATGAGATTATGTGTCTTGCATAACTTGTATTTTTATAATACAATGATGAGTGAGATTCGTCAGGCAATCGAAGAAGGCAATTATAAGGAATACAAGAAACGTAAGATCGATGGCATGATGAACCAGTAATCTTATTAGAAAGATGGAGGAAGAAAATGGATCAGGTTACAATGACAATTCTGATGTTGGTTGTTTGTTTTGGATTAATGTACTTTTTAACGATCAGACCACAGAAGAAAAAAGAAGAAGAATTAAAACAGATGATGGAAACTCTGGAAGTTGGAGACAGCGTGTTGACAACAAGCGGATTTTACGGAGTTGTGATCGATCTGACAGACGAAGACGTGATCGTAGAATTCGGAAGCAATAAGAACTGCCGTATCCCGATGCAGAAATCAGCAATCGTTCAGGTTGAGAAACCGGACGCTG
>ERZ791773.666-NODE-666-length-12013-cov-4.635892_pt1 | contig 12013 bp, 14 predicted proteins | sample MGYA00509948_ERZ791773 | MGnify/ENA primary metagenome ERZ791773 (study PRJEB30046, sample SAMN00791987) | human gut metagenome | study: EMG produced TPA metagenomics assembly of the A metagenome-wide association study of gut microbiota in type 2... | reverse complement strand
TCTGGCTGTGTTTTTTATTACCGTAGAATAGCAGGAAAGCAGAAGCAGGCCGGGGTGGTATCCTGCGTAGCATAAATATAAGTGCAACGTGTCCGGCTATGTGGCGACTGACGTTTTCGGGAGGCGGACATCTTGTCCGACTATCCGCAAACGGCTGTCAGCCACATCGTCCGAACACGGCACTTATATTTTGCGCAGCGGGATACCACCCCGGCCTGCTTCGGACCTTTTGTGACTATTCTTAAATTGTTATTTGTTTTGCTTGGCGCTTTGTTCTTCGATGCTCTTTCGGATCTGTAGCATGTGCTGGTCGGTGGCGGCGATGACTTCGGCGCACTGGCGCAGGTCTTCGCTGATTTCATCGGCTGCGGCACCGATGTCCTTTTTGTACTTTAACTGGTGGTCCAGGCTGGCCCAGAAATCCATGGCAATGGTGCGGATCTGGACTTCCACGCGCAGGTTCTTTTTCTCCTCGGAGAAGAAGACCGGAATCTCGATAATGAGATGGTAGCTGCGGTAGCCATTGGGCTTCGGATTTTTAATGTAGTCCTTGATGGCAATGACGGTGATGTCATCCTGGCTGACCAGCATGTTGGCTACAGCGTAGATATCATCTACGAAGGAGCAGATGACACGGATTCCGGCTACATCATCTAAGTTGTTCATCATGGATTCCAGTGTGACCGGAAGGTTTCTGCGCTGCAGCTTTTCTACGATACTGATGGGTTTTTTGACACGGGATTTGATCATTTCGATGGGGTTTCTCTGATTTTTGATGGAAAGCTCATCGTTTAATACTTCTAATTTTGTCTTCACTTCCCGGATGGCACAGGTATACATCATCATGGCCTGCTGGAATTCTCTGGCCTGGCTGATGAGGGCGTCCGGTACCTGTACAAGATTCGGGACATTGACAGCGGACTGAACCAGTTCGCTGTTCGGGTTCATATTCATGTTCATTGGTAACTACCTCGTTGCTTTTTTTGCGCAATATTTCCTGAAATCGAAAAATATTGTTGAAATATTATCTATATTATATCAGATTCCAAGGGGCATACAAGGTATATTTTTGTATACAAGGGTTTTGTTTTTGGGAGAAATGTGGTATGCTTGAGTTCAGGGTCAGTAGTAACATAAGAGTGTATCAGAATTTGGAGGTATTTACATGAGCGAAAATTGTACCCATAACTGCAGCACCTGCGGCGAATCCTGCAAAAGCCGTACGGCAGAGCAGACAAGTTTTTTAGAACCGTTAAATCCGGCAAGCAGTGTTAAGAAAGTAATCGGTGTAGTCAGCGGCAAGGGCGGCGTCGGCAAATCCCTGGTCACCGCCATGATGGCAGTGAAGATGAACAGTAAGGGCAAGCATACCGCAATCCTGGACGCAGACATTACCGGTCCGTCCATCCCGAAGGCATTTGGCCTGAATAACAATATGGTCATGATGACCAAAGACAACCTGATGATTCCGGCTACTTCCGCGTTGGGCATTGATATCATGTCCGCAAACCTGCTCCTGGACAACGACACCGATCCGGTCATCTGGAGAGGTCCGGTCATCGCAGGCGCAGTAAAACAGTTCTGGAATGAAACCCTCTGGGAGGATGTAGATTACATGTTCGTCGACATGCCTCCGGGAACCGGTGATGTTCCGTTAACCGTATTTCAGTCTCTTCCGGTGAATGGCATCATCATCGTAACCTCTCCGCAGGAGCTGGTTTCCATGATCGTGGCAAAGGCTGTGAAGATGGCACAGAAGATGGATATTCCGATTCTTGGCCTGGTAGAGAACATGAGTTACCTGGAGTGCCCGGACTGCGGCAAGAAGATTTCTGTATTCGGTGAGAGCCATATCGATGAGATTGCGAAAGAGTACAACATTCCGGTACTGGCAAAGCTTCCGATTGACCCGAAGGTAGCCGAGCATGTGGACAACGGCACCATCGAGTATCTGGAGAGAGACTGGTTCGATCTGGCGGCTGAGAAGGCTATGGAGCTGTAAAGAGCCAGAAGGCCAGGCATTGCCAGCGTAATATTCAATTCAATAGAAGTAATATGACAGGGTTTTCGTGACAGAAAACCCTGTTTTTTTGTACAGGGCAATGGCTGGAGCATTATCTCCGGCGACCTGTAAAATGACTTTTTTGAATCCTTTTTGGGCAAGGTCCGGGAGAAGAAGCTGGAGAAAGGCAGTTCCACAGCCCTGGTTTCGGAATTCCGGCAAAACCTCTACGTGATGGAGACAGAGTGTGGTCTGGCTGATCGGTTCGGCCGAGGTGGTACCACAGAGGATGCCGGAGCGAAATAGCGTGTATTCGGTTTCAGAGGTCTGGGTCAGGGAAAATGGATGGGAAGCAATGGTGCCGTCTGAAATGCCGGCCTGCTGTGCCATGTGCCAGCTGTTCAGATCACATGCCATCATATGTTCATCAGAATCTTTTTCAGCTCCAAGGGCCGCCAGCGTTTTGATGGCATCCGCGCAGTCTTCGGAAACCGCGAAGAGCAGATCAACATCAGGATACTGGGAGACTGCTTCGTCAAGAAGCCGGGAAAAGAATCCCTGTCTGCGAAATTCCGGGTGGGTGAAGGCGCAGCATTCCGCCAGGGTTTCTTCGTAGGAAATAAGCGTCAGACAGGCTGCCAGACGGCCATCCGCGAGATAACCCAGGAAGTGGGTGAGATGTTCTTCTTCCACCGGATAGGACAGCTCGATGCCGTCATGGCGGTGGCAAAATGTGGTCAGATCAGCAATTTCCTGCAGCTGCTTTTGGGTGAGCAAATTGGTTGGGCAAATATGAATATCTAGGTTCATGGAGGCCTCCTGATGAAAAATTTTCTTTGATTCTTTTGTAACTAAAGTATAGGAAAAAAACATAAAGAATACAAGAATGTACATTGACTTTTCCATTTCCGATGGTAGAATACATTACTGTTTACACAAATTTACATGTATACAATATGTAACGGTGATGCAGTGCTGCAGTCACCGGAAAGGACAAACCATGAAGTATATCAAAGAGTCAGCGATCATCTTTGGCATTACGATGATCGGAGAATTTTTAAACAGGCTTTTGCCGCTGCCGGTTCCGGCCGGTGTGTACGGACTGTTTCTGCTTCTGCTTTTGCTTTGCACGAAGGTGCTTAAGCTGGAAGCTATTGAAGCTACCGGAAACTTTCTTCTGGATACAATGCCGATCATGTTTATTCCGGCTTCTGTCGGACTGATTGACAGTTATGATGCCATGAAAGCAATTCTGATTCCCCTGATCGTAACCTGTCTGATTTCTACGGTTGTGGTCATGGGTGTGACCGGCAAGGTAACGGAGTTTATGGTGAAGCTTCTGAAAAAGAATGAAACAAACGCAGGAGAGGAGACAAGAGCATGAGTGTTTTACAGGAATCCCTTTATTTTGGATTTGTGATCAGCCTGGCTGCGTATCTGATTGGCTGCTGGCTTAAAAAAAAGGTGGGCTGGGCTATTTTGAACCCGCTTCTGGTGGCTGTTGTGATCGTGATTGCAGTGCTGCAGCTGTTGCATGTGGATTACGCTTCTTATAACAACAGCGCCAAGTACATCAGCTATCTGCTGACACCGGCTACGGTGTGTCTGGCCATTCCACTGTATAAGCAGCTGGAACTTTTAAAGCAGAATTTTGTCTCCGTGATCATATCCATTACTTCTGGTGTGGCAGCCAGCACAGGCAGCATCTTCTTGCTGTGTACGCTGTTTGGTGTGGAGCATATCCACTATGTTTCCTTCCTGCCCAAGTCCATTACCACGGCCATTGGTATGGGTGTCAGTGAAGAGGCCGGTGGCATTGTGACGATCACGGTAGTCTGCATCATCATTACCGGTATCTTCGGAAATATCATTGCAGAGACGTTGTTTAAAATCTTAAAGATTGAAGAACCCATTGCAAAGGGACTGGCACTGGGAACCTCTGCTCATGCAATCGGAACATCGAAGGCACTGGAGCTTGGTGAAGTAGAGGGTGCCATGAGCAGTCTTTCCATCGCAGTGGCCGGACTGATGACGGTCATCGTAGTTCCACTGGTGTCTGGCCTGATTTAGGGCTGGTTTAGGACTGGCTTCTGTCTTGACAGAATGCGGCAGATTTTTTATACTGAATACGTATTAGGCGAATGCCTTGATCCACGTCTGTTAGGGAAAACTCCCTGACAGGCGTTTTTTGTTTTTGGGATTTTTTTCTTGAAAATCGTGTTCTATGAACTGCAGGCAATTCGTATGGAAGGAGAACAGAAGTTATGGAAACAAATTGGAATGAGAAATTACAGAAAGCCGCCTCGTTTGGAATCGTGATCCTGGGGAATATCCTCTACGCACTGGCAGTCAGGCTTTTTTTGATGCCGGCGGGGCTTCTTACGGGAGGAACGACGGGAATCGGTCTGGCATTAAACCGCGCGTTTGGGATCCCGGTGTCCTCCTTTGTGCTGGTATTTAATGTGATGATGCTTTTGATCGGATGGAAGGTTATGGGGCGGAAGTTTGCGCTGACTACCATTGTGAGTACCTTTGTATATCCCATTGCCCTGGGATTTTTTGAACGGCTGTTTGGAAATCTGGTGCTGACGGAGGATCTGTTTTTATGCACCATATTTTCAGGCCTGGGGATCGGGGCCTCCCTTGGAATTGTGATCCGCGCGGGGGCATCGACCGGAGGTATGGATATTCCGCCGCTGGTGCTCAATCATTATCTGAGGATTCCGGTTTCGGTTTTCATGTATGTGTTTGATTTTTGCATTCTTCTGGTTCAGGCCGTTGGAAATCCGCCGGAAAAGGTATTGTATGGACTGATCCTGGTCATGACCTACACGCTGGTCCTGGATAAGCTGATGCTGATGGGAACCACCCGCACAGAGGTGCGGATTGTCAGCGAGCATGCCCAGAAAATCCGGGAAGCTATCATTACGGAGATGGACCGCGGCGTAACCATGCTTTCCGGAGAAACCGGTTATCTGAAACATCCGACCCAGATGATCTTCAGCGTAATTTCCAACCGGCAGCTTCCGGAACTTGAAAAACTGGTCCGCCGCATTGATCCGGAATGTTTTATGGTGGTAAACCGGGTCAGCGAGGTGAGCGGGCGGGGCTTTTCCATGAAAAAAAGGTATCGCTGACGACATGCTTTTTTTTGTTGAAAGGGCCATGCGGATATGGTATATTAAAAAGAAGTATAAAAGAATATGATGCGCTACGCATACACTTAAGGAGGAAGCCATGATTCAGAAGCTGATTGAAAAGATTCAGAAGACAAAGGCACCGATCTGTGTGGGATTGGATCCGATGTTAAACTATATTCCGGAGCACATTTTAAAGAAGTCTTTCGGAGAGTTTGGTGAGACGTTAGAGGGCGCGGCAGACGCCATCTGGAATTTCAACAAGGAGATTGTAGACCACACCTGGGACCTGATTCCGTCTGTGAAGCCGCAGATCGCCATGTATGAGCAGTTTGGCATTGAGGGATTAAAGGTGTATGACAAGACTGTGAAATACTGCCAGGAGAAGGGCCTTGTAGTTATCGGCGACGCAAAGCGCGGTGATATCGGTTCCACTTCCGCAGCATACGCAACCGCGCATCTGGGCAAGGTAAAGGTTGGAAACAGCATCTGTTCCGCATTCAACACGGATTTCCTTACCGTAAATCCGTATCTGGGAACCGATGGTGTAAAACCGTTTGTCGATGTCTGCAATGCAGAGAACAGGGGTATTTTTGTACTGGTTAAGACATCCAACCCGTCCAGCGGCGAGTTCCAGGACAGACGCATTGACGGCAAGCCGCTTTATGAGCATGTGGCAGCTAAAGTCGTTGAGTGGGGCGAGGCTTCCATGGATGGCGCGTACAGCAACGTAGGCGCAGTGGTAGGCGCAACCTATCCGGAGATGAGCGCCATTTTAAGAAAGCTCATGCCGAAGACTTACTTCCTGGTACCGGGCTACGGCGCACAGGGCGGCACCGCAAAAGACTTAAAGAACTGCTTCAATGAAGACGGACTCGGTGCAGTCGTGAACTCCTCCCGCGGCATCATTGCGGCATACCGCCAGGAGAAGTACGCAAAGTTTGGTGCAGAGCATTTCGCAGAGGCATCCAGACAGGCTGTCATCGACATGGTAGCTGATATCAACAGCGTACTGTAAGGGAGCAGAGAGAACAGAAAAGAGAGAAGAAAGAGTATGGAAACGATTCAGAAGGAAAAGGTAAAGCTTACGGCAAAGGTGGTCAGCCAGGAAGCTTTGACAGACGATATCTGCAGCATGTGGATCCAGGCAGATGAGATTGCGAAGGCTGCAAAGCCTGGGCAGTTTATTTCTGTATATACGAAGGACAAAAGCAAGGTGCTTCCGCGCCCGATCAGTCTTTGCGAGATAGACAAAGAGCAGGGAAGACTGCGCATCGTATACCGTGTGGTGGGTGCAGGAACAAAAGAGTTTTCCGCATACCAGGCCGGAGATGATATCGAGATCATGGGACCGCTCGGAAACGGCTTCCCGTTAAAGGAAAAGAAAGCTTTTCTTATCGGCGGCGGTATTGGTATCCCGCCGATGCTGGAACTGGCAAAGAACTTAAACTGTGAGAAACAGATGGTTCTGGGCTACCGTGATGTTTTATTCTTAAACGATGAATTTGAGCAGTACGGCAGGGTGTATGCAGCAACCGAGGACGGCAGTGCCGGAACGAAGGGCAACGTCATTGATGCCATCAGGGAAAACGGATTGGATGCCGAGATCATTTATGCCTGCGGACCAACCCCGATGCTGCGTGCTTTAAAGGCTTATGCGGCTGAGCACGGCATGGAGTGCTGGCTTTCCCTGGAAGAAAAGATGGCCTGCGGAATCGGCGCGTGCCTGGCCTGTGTCTGCAAGTCCAAAGACATTGACGAGCATTCTCATGTGCACAATAAGCGTATCTGCAAGGATGGCCCTGTTTTTGCTGCAGAGGAGGTGGAGCTGTAATGAACACAAAAGTGAACCTTGCCGGTGTTGAATTAAAAAATCCGGTCATGACAGCCTCCGGAACCTTCGGAAGTGGTGCCGAGTACAGTGAGTTTGTAGATTTAAACCGCCTTGGCGCAGTTGTGACCAAGGGTGTGGCCAATGTACCGTGGCCGGGCAATCCGACCCCGCGTATCGCGGAAGTATACGGTGGAATGTTAAATGCCATCGGCCTGCAGAACCCTGGCATTGATGTCTTTGCAAAGCGAGATATCCCGTTTTTAAAGCAGTATGACACAAAGATCATCGTGAACGTCTGCGGCAAGACAACGGAAGATTATATTGAAGTGGTGGAGCGTCTGGCGGATGAGCCGGTGGATCTGTTAGAGATCAATATCTCCTGTCCGAACGTCAAGGAAGGAGGCATTGCCTTTGGCCAGGATCCGAAAGCGGTTGAGGCTATCACCCGGGAAGTAAAGAAGCACGCAAAGCAGCCGGTCATCATGAAGCTGAGCCCGAACGTAACGGATATCACCGTTATGGCCAAGGCAGCGGAGGCAGGCGGCGCGGATGTGCTGTCCCTCATCAACACCCTGACCGGCATGAAGATCGACATCAACCGCAGAGCCTTTGCTATTGCCAATAAGACCGGCGGCATGTCCGGTCCGGCCGTAAAACCGGTGGCTGTCCGCATGGTTTACCAGGTGGCAAATGCGGTAAGCCTGCCGATCATCGGCATGGGCGGCATCGCAACCGCGGAGGATGCGTTGGAATTCATTATGGCAGGCGCCACCGCGGTTTCTGTGGGAACTGCTAATTTCTACAATCCCTACGCGACTGTGGAGATTGCGGAGGGCATCGAGAACTTCATGAAAAAACAGAAGGTAGAGGACATCCGGGAACTCATCGGATGTGTAAAATAAAGGAGAAGATCATGGAAGATTACAAGAAAGAATTTATTGAATTTATGATTGACTGTGAAGTACTGAAATTTGGTGATTTTGTAACCAAATCCGGCCGTAAGACCCCGTTCTTCGTAAACACCGGCTTTTACCGCACCGGCGCGCAGCTGCGCCGTCTGGGCCAGTACTATGCGCGTGCCATCAAAGAGACCTTCGGCACCGATTTTAATGTTCTGTTCGGACCGGCATACAAGGGCATTCCGTTAACTGTTGCGGCAACCATGTCCATCAGCGAAATGTACGACGCAGACATCCGTTACTGCTCAAACCGTAAGGAAGTCAAGGACCACGGCGACAAGGGCATCCTGCTCGGCAGCCCGATCAAGGATGGCGATAAGGTTGTGATCATTGAGGATGTTACTACTGCTGGCACCTCCATCGAGGAGACTCTGCCGATCATCAAGGCACAGGGCGATGTCGATGTACTTGGCCTGGTTGTTTCCGTAGACCGTATGGAGCACGGCAAAGGCACCAAGTCCGCACTGAAAGAGATCTCTGAGAAATATGGCTTTAAGACCACCGCTATCGTAACCATGGCAGATGTGGTAGAGCATCTCTACAACAAACCTTACAAAGGAAAAGTCATCATCGATGATACCTTAAAGGCAGCCATTGACGCATACTATGAGCAGTATGGTGCAGAGGAGTAATTTTTTATGGAAAAGGTTTATAAGACCATGCAGCGCACCGGCGCATGCAGCATCGCAGTAGGTGTCATCATTCTGGTGACCGGCGTGACTGTGGGCATTATGTCCATTGTCTGCGGCGGACTGCTGTTAAAGCGCAAGGGCGAGATTACATTTTAGACTGACAGAAGGCTGGGGAATGTTTGCGGAGCGGGCGTTCCTCAGCAGATCATTACGAAAAGATACAGGGGGCGGCAGTTTCTGCAAAAGTTCAGGCGGAGACTGCCTCTTTGCATGATGGAACAGGGCGCGCGTCTGGAATGCGCTGCGCCTGGCCTGCACAGGAATATGCAATGTGCGGGAAATGGATTAAAAAAGGAGTTTTGTCGGAAAGTATGATCAGGAATACGACCAGAAATCAGAAGCTGGGCTGGGTGCTTTTCATCGCTTACCTGGCTTTACTGGTTTATTTTATGTTTTTTGCGGAATCCTTTGGGCGCAATCCGGATCTGCGGGAGTATTCGTATAATCTGGAGCCATTTAAGGAAATCCGGCGTTTTTATAAATATCGAAAATTACTGGGAATGGAAGCATTCCTTTTAAATATTGCGGGTAACGTAGTAGGTTTCATGCCGTGCGGGTTCTTTCTGCCGATCATCAGCCGCAGGAGCAAAAAGTTTTACAACACATTTTTGTTCAGCTTCTGTTTAAGCCTGTGTATCGAGATCACCCAGCTGGTCTTCCGGGTAGGGAGCTTTGATGTGGATGACCTGTTTTTAAATACACTGGGCGGTGTGTTGGGCTTTTTCACTCATTGGATGATACAGAAAGTCCGAATCAGAAGGAGAAAACGCAGATGAAAAATAAGAAAAAACGCATATCCTATATCCGTAAGCCGATGCCGAAGCAGAGCTTCTTTTCTCTGGCGTTTGCTGTGGTGGGGCTTGTCTGCTTTGGTTTTAGTCTGGGAAACAGCATTGTAAACCAGGGAAGCGGCGGACCAGATGTGGCAGCCTGGGCGCTGACCAGCCTGCTGTTTTCTGTGGAGGCTGTGATCTGCGGTGTGAAAACACTGAAAATGAAGGAAGTCAATTACATTCTGGCGCGGATTGGAACCATTGTGGGCGGAGTTTTGCTGTTTTGCTGGCTTGGCATGCTGGTAATCGGGGTGCTGACTGTGATTTGAGACCTTGCTTTTATGGATGAGCAAGGCGAAAACGCTGTTTTCTGTGGATTGCGCAGGTACAGTGAATTTTTTGAAACGGCAGGAAAATCCGTTTCAGGAAAGGATGATAACATATGGTGAAATATCAGGAATTATGGAACGAGGAAAATACAAATATCAGAGAGCGGTATGATCTGGCCATGGAGCGGATCTTGGAGATCCCGTCTGAGGAGCGGGTGGCAGAGCCGTACCGCAGCTATTTTAACCAGATGGCGGCATTTACTGCCCAGATTGAGGAACTGGCAAGACTGCAGCTGCGGGAGGATCTGGATGCGTTTACACTGGAAGAACTGCAGCAGTTAAACGATAGACTCTATGCGGACATTCTGCCGGAGCATTACACTGAGAGTTATGCGAATCCGGCCTATGCCGTGCGGATGCTGGGGGCAGACCTTGGCCCGCTGCTTTCTGCTTTTTACGCACAGTTTCGGGCAGCGATTGTCTTTGCCTACGAGTGCAGACTGACCGATATTACCATTTTGTGCGAGACCCTGATTGAGATTTACAACATGTTTGAGGACAGCGAGCCCCAGGCCCGGGCCGTGCGGGATGTGCTGTACTGGTTCTTCAGCGACTACACCGATGTGACCCTGACCTACCGCATCCGGGAACAGCTGGATCCGGGCTTAAGCTTTGCGAAGGATATCATCGTGGAGTCGGATTTAAGCGACCTTCGCTATCTGTACCGGTTTGGTGAGTACATTTCTGATTCGGAATTACAGATCGCGTCTTACTTAAATTCCCTGCCCGAGGAGACCATTGAGAAGATGGCATCCACCTACACGGAAGGCTACCGCAAAGGCTTTGATGTGATGGGACGCGACCTCTCGAAGAAAAAGACCGTGTCTATCCGCTATGAATTGGGTTTTGAGCGCATGATCCGTGCGGCCATCCGCCAGTTTGAGGAGATGGGACTGGAGGTTATTTTATACCGTGCGGCTGTCTGGTCTGTGACTATGAGTCCGAACCGCAAGATTGGTTACCACGGAACGTCTGCCAACATGCAGTTTGATTATGATCACCGCTATGACCAGACCATCTACCTGGACAAGGCCTTCAAGGAGCGCAAGCTGGCTGTGCTGCGTACCGCTTACGAGAACTGCAAAAAGCTGGCGGCAGAGTACGCCGGACCGGCCGTGGTGGAGACCTTCGGTGAGGATGGTTTTGAGCCGGTGAACAAACCGGAGGCTTATTCCTTAAGCGAAAAGCAGGAAGAACTGCAGATTGCCTATTCCAACGAGGCTATGCCGGTGGTGAACCAGTATATTCCGGGGGATGAGACCAGCTTTACCATTATTGCCTTTCCGGTACCGGCCATCGGGAAAGACTTTGCGGAGATTTTCCATGAGACCATCCGCATCAACACACTGGATTACGAGGAGTACAAAAAGATTCAGCAGAACGTGGTGGATGTGCTGGATCAGGCAGAGTATGTGACGGTAACCGGTAACGCAGAGGCTGGCAATGAAACCCGGATGAAGATATCCCTGCACGCACTGACAGACCCGGCGAAGCAGACGAACTTTGAGAACTGCGTGGCCGATGTGAACATTCCGGTGGGTGAGGTGTTTACCTCCCCGGTACTGGCCGGAACCGAGGGCCTGCTTCATGTGAGCCAGGTTTACATTGGGGACTTCCAGTTTAAGAATTTCCGCATGGAATTCAAAGATGGTAAGATCACCAATTACTCCTGTGACAACTTCGCGGATCCGGAGGAAGGAAAGAAGCTGATTCGTCAGCAGATTTTAAAGAACCATGATACCCTGCCGATGGGCGAGTTTGCCATCGGAACCAACACCACGGCTTACGCGGTGGCCAGGAAGTACGGCATCATGGATAAATTCCCGATTTTGATTGCGGAGAAGACCGGCCCGCATTTCGCGGTGGGTGATACCTGCTACAGCTGGAGCGAGGATTCCGCGGTTTACAACCCGGATGGCAAGGAAATCATTGCAAGAGATAACGAGATTTCTTTATTAAGAAAAGAAGATGTCTCCAAAGCATATTTTGGATGTCATACCGATATCACAATCCCGTATTCCGAGCTGGGGGATATTGCGGCAGTGTGCGGTGATGGACGGAAGCTTCCGCTGATTCAGAATGGGCGGTTTGTGGTGGCAGGAACAGAAAAACTGAATGAAGAACTGGACGGCTGATCCGGTTCAACTGGAAATGGAGCTGATTGCCGCTGGAGAATTCTGCGGCAGCCGGCTTCTTTTTTGTTTCATAGGAAATTGCGTCCTATGAA
>ERZ791773.655-NODE-655-length-12191-cov-5.119232_pt1 | contig 12191 bp, 11 predicted proteins | sample MGYA00509948_ERZ791773 | MGnify/ENA primary metagenome ERZ791773 (study PRJEB30046, sample SAMN00791987) | human gut metagenome | study: EMG produced TPA metagenomics assembly of the A metagenome-wide association study of gut microbiota in type 2... | reverse complement strand
TCAATATTTACAAAAGCATTATCAACTATATTTTGAACATAAGATATAAGTAAGTTAATAACTAAAAATCCTATAAATGAAGATACATTTCTAAATCTATTAAATATTGGCAACTGACCAATTGAAAGAGATAAGTATACATTAAATATAAAAATAGTATAACTAATAATAATTAATAATACTATCTTAAAAAATTCAGATAATATAGTAGTACCAAGTATATTTGATATATTTGAAAACAATAAATTAAATTCATTTATAAAGTAACTATAATTAAAATCCCCATAAGTTGCTATCGTAAATATTATAGTAAATGATAATAATGCTACAATAAAACTTAAAAATGTCCATATTAATGAAGTTAAATATTTTGATAAAACAAGATACTTAGAACTTACAGGAAGGGTAAACATTAAGTAACCTTCATCTTTAAGTAAGTTTTTATTAAATCTTTGTATAGTAACAACTATAGTAATAACAAATAATGAAATAAATAAACACATAAGTATAATAGTTGCTAAGCCTTGAATATTGAATATTTCTAAGTTTAATGATAATCCATTTACTATAGAGACAACAAGTATTGCTATATAAAGAGGTACAAATACTCTTGAAGTAGCTTTTAATTCATATTTTAATAACTTACCTAACATTTAAATTCCTCCCTAAATAAAGCATCTATAGATTTTCCTTTTTCTTCTCTGATTTCATCTACATTACCTTGTAAAATAATATTACCATTAGATATAAAAATTACATCATCACATATATTTTCTATTTCACTTATTAAGTGAGTAGCTATTAATAATGTACTATCTTCACAGTAATTTGTAATAATAGTTTTAAGTATATAAGTCCTAGCAGCAGGGTCAACACCACCAATAGGCTCATCTAATATATAAAGCTTTGCATGTCTTGACATAACAAGTATTAACTGAACTTTTTCCTTAGTTCCTTTAGACATAGTCTTAAGCTTTTCATTAATATTTATATTAAGACTTTTTACCATATCCATAGCTTTATCCATATCAAAATCATCATAAAAATCATTGAAAAAGTTTAAAATATCAGAAACCTTCATCCAATCATTAAGATAAGTACGCTCTGGTAAATATGATATTATACGTTTAGTTTCTATAGAAGGCTTTATACCATCTATTAATACATCACCACTATTGGCTATTAATACATCACCACTATTGGGTTGAAGCAATCCATTTATAAGCTTTATTAAAGTACTTTTACCACTTCCATTAGGACCTAAAAGTCCTACAATCTTTCCTTTAGGAATATTTAAATTCATATTACTTATAACTTCTTTTTTTGAGTAACTTTTATATACATTTTTAATTTCAACGATATTGTCCATTAACTCATCTCCTTTAAATTATTTATAACTAATTCTATTAGTTCTTCTTTTTTGTAACCAAGTTTAGTAAGTATATTGTATAGAGATAATATTTCAACCTTAGCTACTTCTTCACGCAGTTGATTTATATTATCTTCATTATCAGTTACAAACCTTCCACTTGTTCTTTGGCTGTATAAAAGATTTTCTCTTTCAAGTTCAGATAATGCCCGTTGCATAGTATTAGGATTTACACCAAATTCTTGAGCCATATCTCTTACAGAACTTAACTTAGAACCTGGTTTTAGCTCTTTAGATATTATCTTAAGTTTGATTATATCTACTAGTTGAAGATATATAGGTTTATTATTATCAAATTCAAAAGACATATATCCCTCCTTATTATTGTATTAAGTACTTAATACAATAATAACCATCTATAGATTATTTGTCAATGTATTTAATTATTTATATATAGGAGATACTAATAAAAAGAGAATTTTTATAGAGTAATAAAATAGAAAGCTTAAAATAAAAATATGTAAAGAAGTGAAATTATAAAATTTAAATATTAGGCTATGTTTTAAACTAGTGTTGAAAATGATACAATATATTTAACTTCGCAATTGTTATATAATGCGAAATAAAGATACTCGTGATACTATATATAGTGATTTATTGATAATGTTAATTATACTTAATTTTGGAGGTGGTCTTTTGTATCTGCTTGATTTATCCCTTCTTTTTTAATAATAAAAAAAGAAGGGTGATTAATTATGAAAACAAATAAATTAGCAATTCCGCTGATGTTAAATAGTATTTCTTCTACGATTATAAATTTATGTGACCAAGCTATGGTTGGTAGAACTTACTTAGAAGGATTTGCTTCAGTTGGGATAATTGGAAGTAATATATATAGCATAACAGGTGTATTAGGTGCTATTTCTATAGGATTTAATATATTAGGTTCAAAAGCAAAAGGAAGAGATGATAATACAGATTTAAATAATAGTTTATTTTTTAGTATCGTTGCAAGTGTAATTATAGGGTGTATTTTCTTTGGATTATGTATTTTCAGGGGAGAATACATTTTACAGAATTACTTCAAAATTAATGGGGATACATTAAAAGATGCAACTTTATATCTTCATATATTTAGTTTATCATTAGGTATAAATCTAGTCTTATTTAATATATCATCATATTTTAAAATAATGAATAAAACAAAATATATACTGTATGGAAATATAATCTCGTGTGTATCAAATGTATTATTTGATTATATACTTATATTTGGTAAGTTTGGATTTCCTAAATTAGGTATAGTAGGAAATGCTATTGGTTCAGTTTTGTCATTAATACTGGGCAAATATAAATTGATTAGTAAGACTAAAATCAGTCTATTAAAAAATGCAAAAGAAATTTTAAAGGTATCTTCTCCTATGATATTGCAAGAGTTTGTAGAGTCTACGATAGTTGTATTTATGATGAACTATATATTATCTCAAATGGGTATGTTAGAAGTTTCTATATATAACCTACTTTTCAGTATAATAAATATAGCGTTAATGCCGATGTATGCTTACTCTCATGCATCACTAAATATAATAAGTGAGGACATCGGAGCTAAAAATACAATTGAAATAGATAAAACTATTAAAAGTTGTGTTTTTAGAGCGATAGGATTTTATTTAGTTATATGCATAGTGATATTAATATTTAAAAATCAAATACCAATGATTATAACTAATAATACAGATTTAATTAGTAATTCATCTAAGTATATGCTTATTATAATTACTGCAAATATTATGAATATACCTAGCTGTATACTAAAATTTAGTATGCAAGCTTTAGGTGAAGAAAAGGTTGTATTTGTATATTCATCTATAATTTCAATTTTATCTACATTCTTAATATATATATTAGCGTGTATGCTAAATGGTGGACTAAATAGTGTATATATTGGATTAATGATAAATTATTCAATTTTAACTGTAGTTTTATTAAAGAAGTTTTATGTGACTAAAAAGAGTTTTATAGTTAAATATTCTTAATGTAAAATTAAGAAATATTAAAAGATGGATTATCAAACAAATACTATATTTTAATGTTTAATAAATGAAAGTACTGTTTTATTGAATATTATATATTTTCGCAATTTTAATATAATGCGAACTAAATCAAGAGTTTTATGAATAAGTAAATACAGCTCTTGATTTTTTTATTATTCAAAAATTATATAATTTCAACATTATATTAAAACATAGCCAAATATTATTATAAAATTGAATTGATAGTCTATATTAGATAATAAACATATAAGTAATATAAAAAAAGTACTATAAATATAAAATAGCTAAATAAATTTAGCTTAACTATACAAATATACTTCTTTGAATATACTTTAAAGAATCAGAAATATTATCAAATATTTTCTTTGTAACCATCAATCTTTCAATATATTCAGGATAAACTGCAGTATCAAATACTTTATCTATTTTAACTTCTATATGGTTATCTATACAGGATATATATATACACTTAGTATATTTATAAAAAGATTTAAATATAAGAATTTTATTATTTGTTACTCTAAGTAAAGTATAACCACATAAGTTCAAATTATTTTTTAAGTAGTTTAAGTTGTTTTTCATATAATATCTCCTTAATTAAACAAAGCTACATGCCTTTTAATATAGTGGGAAAAATAATTCATGATGATAATGTGAAATGATATCATAATTATTTCCATTAAGTTAAAAAGTATACTTAAAAATTTGATTAATAATTAAATAATGGGTATTAATATACATAAGGAGGTGAAAACATGAAAATATATACAAAAACAGGTGATAAAGGTCAAACATCATTATACGATGGGACACGAGTTGACAAAGATAGTATAAGAGTTGAATCATATGGAACAATAGATGAGTTAAATTCATACATAGGTTTATGTATGCACTATATAAATGAAGATGAGAAAAAAGTATTATTTAATATCCAAAGAGATTTATTTTATATCGGATCAGAGTTAGCAACTAAAAATACAGAGAAACTAAACAAAGTAGTAACTGATAATGATATTAAAAATTTAGAAAATATAATAGATAAGTATATGGGTGAGGCTAAAGGAATAGATTCATTTATAATACCAGGTACATCCTTAGCATCAGCCCACTTACATATAGCAAGAACAATATGTAGAAGAGCTGAAAGAATTATAATATCTCTTAGTAAAATAGAAGAAGTAAACCCAATGCTTATAAAATATATAAATAGATTATCTGATGCTTTATACGCTATAGCAAGATATAGTGAAGATAAATTAATACCTATGGAATTTTAATAATTAAAATATAAAGGAACCAAATAAATAAAAGTAACATACTATATAACGTGTTTAAATGTGTAAACAGGGGGATATAATATGGATTGCTTTGAAATAAAAAATAATAGTTCCTTAGTAAGAGTTTTTCATGCTGCACCTCAAGCACCAAATGTTGATGTGTATGTTAATGATCAAATGGTTTTTAGTAATTTAGCATTTGGCGATTTTACTAGATACGTATATTTAGATGAAGGTGAATATAATGTATCTGTGTATTTAGCTGGACAAAAGGATAGACCAGTTATAAATCAAATGGTTGATGTGCCATCACAACAAATATTTACTATAGCAGCTACTGGAAATTTAGATAACTTAGGTTTATTAGTTATACCTGATAAAGTATCAAAATCACCTTCTCAAAACTATAGCTCAGTAAGAGTAATACATTTATCACCAAATGCACCAGGTGTAGATATATTAGTTGATGGTGATACATTATTTGAAGACATATCTTTTGGAGAAGGAACTGATTATGTAGATTTAAATCCTGGAACATATAATGTAAATGTTGTATTAAATACTGATAAAAGTGTTGTATTACCACTTAAAGTAACATTAAATCCAGATAAGATATACACTATATATATAATAGGTAACCCACCTACTTTACAAGCGGTTCAAGTCGTAGATGGAAATACTTATGCTTGTAGATAAAATTTAAGATTAATATTTTAAGTAACTAATAAAGAAAAATATAATAATTATATAAGTACTTAAAATAATGAGCCTATATGGCTTATTATTTTTTTGAAATTTGTCCAAAATAATGTATGTATATATATTAAAATATGATAAAATTATAGTTAATAAAATAACAAATGATATTTTAAATATTAAACTTACAAAAGGGACAAAAATTACAAATAAGGAGTTAAAGAGATGGCTGATAAAAAAACTACACTTATACAGAGTTCTAGAGGATCTGTATTTTCTGTTTTTGGGGAAGAGGAACTAAATCAAATAACAGAAGAAGGTAAAAGAAAGGTTGCAGTGTCTGGTAAAATAAATGAACCAGGAATAATAGAAGTGCCTGAAAATGCAACGCTTAATGATATAATTGATATTTGTGGGGGAATATTAGACAAAAAGAAATTTAAAGCAGCGCAACTTGGAATTCCATTTGGAGGATTTTTAACTGAAGATAGTTTAGACAAAGTTTTAGATTTTGATTTATTTGATAAAAACAGCAGTAGAAATATTATAATACTATCTGAAGACGATTGTATAGTTCAATATGCAACTTTCTATGTAGATTATTTAATAGGTAGAATTGAAGATAGCAACAAAAGCGAAATATATAAAAAGTACTCAGAAGTTAAAGAAGAAGTATATAGAATATGGAGAGTATTAGATCGTATAAGTAAGGGAAGGTCTAATATGCGTGATGTATACCTATTAAGAAGATTATCAGGGGAAATAAAAGACAAACTAAACCAAGAACATAATATAATACAAGAAATTATTGAAAACTTCTATGAGGAAATAGAAGAACATATAGACGAAAACATATGTAAAACTTCACAATGTAACCACCTTACAAAACTTACAATTACAGATAGATGTATAGGATGTGGTGCTTGTAAGAGAGCCTGTCCTGTAGATTGTATAGATGGAGAACGTAAAGAACAACATTACATAGATTATACTAGATGTACACACTGTGGTGCTTGTGTATCAGCATGTCCAGTAAATGCTATAACTGCAGGAGATAATACATTTAAATTCTTAAGAGATTTAGCAACACCAAATAAATTAGTTATAACTCAAATGGCTCCAGCTGTAAGGGTTGCTATAGGTGAAGCATTTGGATTTGAACCAGGTACAAATGTTGAGAAAAAAATAGCTGCAGGACTTAGAAAATTAGGTGTAGATTATGTATTTGATACTACATGGGCGGCAGATTTAACTATAATGGAAGAAGCAACAGAATTCCAATATAGATTAGAAAAACATATAGCAGGAGATAAAGATGTTAAGCTTCCAATACTTACTTCATGTTGTCCTGCATGGGTTAAATTTATAGAACAAAACTACGCTGATATGCTAGATGTTCCATCATCAGTAAAATCACCTATGCAAATATTTGCAACTGTTGCAAAAGACTTATGGGCAAAAGATAAGGGTATACCAAGAGATAGACTTATATCTGTTGCTATAATGCCTTGTATTGCTAAGAAATATGAAGCATCTAGACCAGAGTTCTCAAGAGGTATGAACTACGATGTAGACTATGTTATAACAACTAGAGAACTTATAAAAATATTTGAAGATTCAGGAATAAACTTAAATGAAATAGAAGATGAAGAAATAGATTCAATAATGGGAGAATATACTGGTGGAGGTATAATCTTTGGTAGAACTGGTGGAGTTATAGAAGCTGCAACTAGAATGGCTGTTGAAAAAATGACAGGACAAAAACTAGAAAAAGTAGAATTCCATGAACTTAGAGGATTTGATGGATTTAGAAGTTGTGATGTAGAAGTTAATGGACTTAAACTTAGAATAGGTGTTGCTCATGGTCTTAGAGAAGCTGCAAAAATGCTAGATAAAATAAGAGCTGGAGAAGAATTCTATCACGCTATAGAAATAATGGCATGTACTGGTGGATGCGTAGGTGGAGGTGGACAACCTAAAGCTAAAAAGAGGGTTGAAACACTAAAACAAAGAGCAGAGGGATTAAATAATATAGATAGTTCATTAGCACTTAGAGTATCAAATGAAAACCCTTATGTTCAAGCTATATATGATAAATACCTAGATTATCCAATGAGTCATAAAGCTCATGAACTACTTCATACAAAGTATTTCGTAAGAGTAAAAAATCCTAAAAAATAAATTTAAATATAATAAAATCTTAAGATATAATTCTTAAGGTTTTATTTTTATATAGATAAGGTAAAATATATTAAGTAGCAAAGGGTTTATTTAAATTGATTGATAGGCTCTTTTTATTTAAATTAGTATTATTATTTGTTAAAATTAAAATAGAAAAAGACATTAAGAGTCGATAGGAATGAATACGAAAGATATATTACTTATATGGCTACTTTCTGCGCTTTTAAAGTAATCTAAATACATATACATTTAAGAATATATATTAAGATATTTTATAGAATATAAGAATCAATTATATAGATATTTATAAATATAATAAGAGGTGAAATTATGAAAGGTAGAATTGATTTAACACAAGGAAAAATAACAGAAAAATTAGTAAAGCTATCACTTCCTATTATGGCAACTTCATTTATACAAATGGCGTATAATATGATTGATATGATATGGGTTGGAAAAGCTGGAAGTAGTTCAGTAGCAGCAGTAGGGACTGCAGGATTTTTCACTTGGCTTGCTATGGCGTTTATTACAATTTCAAAAGTAGGTGCAGAAGTAAAAGTAGCTCAGAGTATGGGTCAACATGATGTAGATGAGACAAAATTATATATAAAATCAGCAATAGAAATAAACATAATTCTTTCTATTTTATATACTATATTCCTTATAATGTTTAAAGACCAATTGATTGGATTTTTTAGATTAGGTGATGAAAATGTAATATCTATGTCAAAAGAGTATTTAGTAATAGTAGCTTTTGGGATGATATTTTATTTTATAAATCCAGTATTTACTGCTATATTCAATGGTATGGGAAATAGTAAAACTCCATTTTTAATAAATACTATAGGGTTATTAACAAATATAGTGCTAGATCCAATTTTAATACTTGGATTAGGTAAAATACCAAGTATGGGTGTAGCAGGTGCTGCAATTGCAACAGTGGTTGCACAGATAGTTGTAACAAGTTGTTTTATGTTAAAAATATTAAAAAGTAAAGAAATATATTTTAAGATTATCCCATTTAAAGATATAAAATTAAATTATTATAAAATATTGTATAATTTAGGTATACCAGTAGCATTACAAAGTGGATTATTTACACTATTTTCTATGACACTAGGCGTAGTAGTTGCATCATTTGGACCAGTAGCCGTAGCAGTTCAAAAGGTAGGGTCTCAAATAGAATCTATATCATGGATGAGTGCAGAGGGTATAGCAGCAGCACTATCTAGCTTTGTTGGTCAAAATTATGGTTCAAAAGATTATGATAGAATTCAACGTGGATGTAAAATAACCCTTTTAATAGCTATAATTATGGGAACTATAAATACAATTCTTTTAGTATTTTTAGGAAAATACATATTTAGCATATTTATAAATGAAAGCGAAGCAATATTAAAAGGAGCAGATTACCTTAAAATATTAGGATACTCTCAGTTATTTATGTGTATAGAAATAGTAATAGCAGGAGCATTTAGAGGGCTTGGAAAAACTTTAATCCCATCATTAGTTAGTATAATTTTAACTGGAAGTAGAATTCCTCTTGCATATTTAATATCAAATCCTAGCATATTAGGTCTTAATGGAGTATGGTGGAGTATAAGTATATCTAGTATATTAAAAGGTATATTACTTCTTAGTATATTTATAATACTTATAAGAACACAAAAATTATATGGATTTCCAAAATTAAAACCAAATTTTGTAGAAGATGAAAATAATATATAAAATAATTTTTAAAATAGGTAGATATAACTCTACCTATTTTTTATTAAAAATGATATTATAAAAAAAGAAATTAAACATTAGGAGATGATGCAAATGGAAATGAGTATATTAATAACTAATGAAGCTAAAAGAGAACTAGATAAATTATTAGAAAATAGCGATAAACAATGTATAAGAATACTTACAAGAGGTATAACTATGACATCAGAGGCAAAAATAGATCTTGAACTTGATGAACCTAATGCTAATGATAACTTATATGATGTAGATGGTTATAAAATAATAATAAATAAAATTTTAGATTCACAAATGAATTATATAACTATATCTTACGGTGGTCTTTTAAGTAGAAATCAATTCTGTGTAGAAGCAGATTTTTGTTTTTATTACTAAAATAATTGGCTAATTTAAGTTATAAAAAGGTAGTATTATTAAAATAGATAGATAATACTACCTTTTATAATATACTAATACTTATAAAAATATTAAACTATACAAAATTAATACTATAAACTATCTTACCAACCTAAAAGTATTGAAGGATTAAAAAACTAATGATATAATAAAAAGGTTTTATATGCACTATAATTGGGTAATATAACTTATTATAAAAGTATAGGTAGATAAAGGAGACAAAATGAAAAAGATAGAATTATTAGCACCAGCAGGTGATTTAGAAAGATTAAAGATAGCCTTTACTTATGGAGCAGATGCTGTATATATAGGTGGAGAAATATTTGGTATGAGATCTGCTGCGAAAAACTTTACTATAGAAGAAATGAAAGAAGGAGTAGAGTTTGCACATAACTTAGGAAAACAAGTTTTTGTTACTATAAATATAATACCTAGAAGTGAAGAACTTGAACAACTTCCTCCATACCTTTTACAACTTCAAGAAATAGGTGTAGATGCTGTTATAGTAAGTGATGCTGGAGTATTTTCAATAGTTAAAAAGACAATACCTAATATGGAAGTACACATAAGTACACAAGCTAGTACAAGTAACTCTGTAGCAGCTAAGTTTTGGTATGAACAAGGTGCTCAAAGAGTAGTAACAGCAAGAGAGCTATCATTTGATGAAATAAGAGCTATAAGAGATAATGTACCAGAGGATATGGATATAGAAGCCTTCGTGCACGGAGCTATGTGTATGTCTTATTCTGGAAAGTGTGTAATAAGTAACTATACTACAGGAAGAGATGCAAACAGAGGAGCATGTGCTCAACCATGTAGATGGAAGTATAACTTAGTTAAAGAAAATGAAAATGGTGAATATGAAGAAGTTATAAATGGTATAGATTCATCGTTTTTCTTTAACTCAAAAGACTTATGTATGATAGAGTATATTCCTCAATTAATAGAGTGTGGGATAACAAGTTTTAAAATAGAAGGACGTATGAAAACAGCTTATTATGTTGCTACTACTGTTAGAGCTTATAGAATGGCTATAGATGCATATTATGAAGACCCAGAAAATTGGAAGTTCAATCCTGTGTGGTTAGAAGAGTTAAAAAAGGGTAGCCATAGAGATTATAGTACAGGATTCTATTTTGATAGACCAAGTGATAAAGCTCATAACTATGAAAGTGCATCATATATTAGAAACTATGACTTTGTTGGTATAGTTAGAGATTATGATGCAGAAAATGATTTATATATAGTAGAGCAAAGAAATAAAATGAATGTATTAGATAAGGTTGAAGTTATAGGACCATACAAAGAAACTATGTTTGCTACTATAGAGGAAATGTACAATGAAGATGGAGAACCTATAGAATCAGCTCCACATGCAAGACAAATAGTTAAACTTAAATTAGATATAAAAGTAGATAAAAACTATATGTTAAGAAAACCTATAGTAACTATAAATACAATATAACTATAAAAATAAAAAGATGGTAATTCATGACCATCTTTTTATGTATAAATAACATTTTTAAATGATTCGCCGACACGTCGCTCAAGCGAAGCGAATTTTATATAACAAATCCACCATTAGGGCTTATAACTTGTCCTGTTATAAAATCTGATTTATCACTAGCTAAAAATAGTGCACAATTTGCTATATCATCAACTGTTCCAATTCTCATTAAAGGTGTTTCTTCTCTTAAACCTTCTATAATTTCCTCATCTATATCATTTAACATATCTGTTTGTATAACTCCAGGAGCTATACAGTTAACTTGAATATTAGATGGTCCAAGTTCTTTGGCTAATGCTTTAGTCATTCCTATTATTGCAGCTTTTGAAGTAGAGTAGTGTACTTCATAAGAGCCTCCAACCATTCCCCATATAGATGATATATTTATTATTTTACCACTGCACTCAGGCAGCATATATTGAAGTGCCTTTTGAGTAGTGTAAAAAATACCATTTAAATTAGTACCCATCATTTCATTCCAATCATCATCTGTTATATCTGTAAAAAGTTTATTTTGACTAATTCCAGCATTATTTATTAATACATCTATTTTACCAAACTTTCCTATACAATGATTAATAAGTGAATTAGCTTCAAATCTATTAGATATATCTGCTTTAAATATATCTACAGAATATCCAGCTTCTTTTAAATCATTAAAAAGCTCTTCAGCTAATTCTTTTGATTTATTATAATTTATAACTACATTATAATTGTTTTTTGCAAATAATATAGCACAAGCACGTCCAATACCTCTAGACGACCCTGTTATAACTACTGTTTTTTTTGACATAATTGTATTCCTTTCAAAAATTTTAATTAAAATAGTCTTTATTTATATATTATTATACTAAATATTTTAAATTAATAAATACTATTAACTTATAAACGATACGTTCTAAATATAATTAAATAGTAAAAATTCGCTTCACTCATTTCGCCAACGATATATCCTTGATACCGCT
>ERZ791773.623-NODE-623-length-12931-cov-4.884358_pt1 | contig 12931 bp, 10 predicted proteins | sample MGYA00509948_ERZ791773 | MGnify/ENA primary metagenome ERZ791773 (study PRJEB30046, sample SAMN00791987) | human gut metagenome | study: EMG produced TPA metagenomics assembly of the A metagenome-wide association study of gut microbiota in type 2... | reverse complement strand
ATTTATTATTAGATAATTATTTAATCATCTCTATAAGTTTCTTACCTAGTTCATTTTAATTACTTATAATACTTTATACTCTAGTATTTATTTTCTTTTTCTTACATCATTATACTCTCCTTATATTAATTTATAATTGGAAAATAATTGAATATTTTATATGATATAATTAAGTTCACAATTGTTATATAATGCGAAATAAAAATAGTTCTGATATTGTATAAATATAGACTTATTAAATTGGAGTGACGAGTATAGTTATAGAGGGGGAAACTTATGAATAAATTTGAAAATAAAATGTGGAAAGAATTAAGTAATGAAGACAAGCAGAAGCTTCTTAAAAATGCAATATGTATAGATATTTTAGTTGGTTCACCATTAACTAACGGAAAAGGAATAGTAAAATTTTCCGATATACTCGTTGTGCTAGGGAGTATTCATAACGGAAAAATAGAAATTGATGATGATGCTGTTCTTTATAATCCTTGTATTGGACCTAATGGTGCAATGAGTCAAGAGGAATTAGATGAAATGTTTAAAAAATATGAGAGTAAGTCGCTAGAATATGAGGAACGTTTTTATGAGTATGAAAGAAGTTTTAAACTAAGACCTCACGTTGTCATATTAGGTGCAGGAGCAAGTTGTGCTACAATACCTAATGGAGATAAAAACGGGAAAAAAATTTCTGCGATGAATGGGTTTATTGAAAAACTTGGCTTGCAAAGTATACTATCAAAAGTAAAAATACATACAGCATCAGAAAATTTAGAAGATATTTATATGGAACTTGATGAACGAAGTCACAAGGAACCAGAATGTATGAATGTAAAAATGGAATTAGAAGAAAAAATACGAGAATACATGTCTGACTATCAATTACCAGATGAGCCCACAATATATGATTTTCTAATAATGAGCTTAACTAAAAAAGATATTATTGCAACTTTTAATTGGGATCCTTTATTAGTTCAAGCTTATGGTCGTGCATTAAAGTATACTAATAATTTACCTAATATGGCTTTCTTACATGGAAATGTAGCTGTAGGATATTGTGAAGTTGACAATATTATAAGTAATGTAGGTGAGATGTGTAAGTGTGGAAAAATACTTGAGCCTACAAAATTACTATTTCCTATTAAAAATAAGGATTACAGTTCTGATATTGCAATATCAAAATCATGGAAGAGTTTACAAAATGCTCTTGAAATAGCTTATATGATTACAATTTTTGGGTATAGTGCTCCTAAGAGTGATGTTGAAGCAATTGCAATGCTAAAAAAAGCGTGGGGAAGTGTAGATGATAGATCACTTGAAGAAATTGAAATTGTTAATATAGGTGATGAAGAATCTGTTATTGAGTCATGGAATGAATTTATACACACTCATCATTACTCATATCATACAAGTTTTTTTGATACGACTCTTGCTAAGTATCCAAGAAGAAGCTGTGAAGCAACTTTTGACAGATTTATGAATTGCTATTTTTTAGATGGAGAAAAAGGCTTCAAACCTGGTATGACCTCTTATGATATTAACCAATTAACATATAAATTGATTTGTGAGGAAGATAAAAAACAAGGAACTAAGAAAATATTGGATAATCCGTACATAAAGCATTTAGATTTATTTTAGTATGTAAATGATAATTTTAATATTAAATAAATCGTTGTGCTAGTTAAATTTAATCGTTGAAAATACTAGAGTTTAAGAAGATATATTTTGATAATTAGAAAAGTTTATATAGCAATTTCAATATATTTAACAACAGATTAAATAGCATTTTTTTTATATGAACAATTTTAATGTATTACGAACTAACTCTAAAAATAACTGGTGCATATCACCAGTTATTTTTATTATTTATATTTAACAACCAAATAGTTTAACATAGCCATTAAAATTAACAAATTAAACTAGATAAATTTTAAATAAAATCTATACCCATCTAAGAAATAAATCACTATATTTAGATTATATTAATGTTTTGTGCTAGTTATTTTGCTAAACATATTAAAATTACTATATAAAGTTTTTTAATTATCTAAATATAACTTGTTAAACTCGAGCATTTTCAATAATTATAACCAACTAGCACAGCAAGTTATATTAGTTTATAGCTAGTGTTATAGCAAAAATAAGAAAACATAAATCAAATTTATTATTTTTACTATAACACATAATAATTTTATATATTATTTTATAATTTACATCAAATAACTTCTAATTATCCTTTGAATTTTTTATTTTTCTCACCACAAGTCCATATCTATTATTTTAAAAATTCATTCTCTAAATCTTCAATATCTTCATCAGCACTTGTTGTAAAAGAGAACACATTATTATATATTTTTGAATCATCAAACTTTTCTTCCTTCAATAGATCAAGGAAATCTTTTCTATTACCTATTGCTGACTCTAATTCATTTATTAAAAATCTATCCTTACTTCTTCTTAGATTAAACATATCTCTTAAAGAATTTCTACTATCTGACGATGCAAAGAACAGACTATAAATAGAATCTTCCATTTGTTTTATAAGGTTGTCCTTTGCCTGCAATGACTCCTTATATTCTTCAAGTGATTTTTCAAGAATTTCAATTGTTCTATTTTTCTCTGTAAATATTTTACTTAATACTCTAACTAGTCTTTCAGGCTTTGAATGGAATTCATTAACTGCTAATACAATATCTTTCAAATTAGGATCAAAGTCACCATTAAAAATAGCATTTTTATACCCTTTATCCTTATAATATGCAATTCTAGCTCTTCCATAATTATCTCGTTTTTTATACCTACCAGCCCAAAAATCCGAAGAGTAGCATTTAAAAGGCTCTCCTTTAAAATTTTTAAAAGTTGGGTCAGCAGATATTTTTTTATTAAATTCCCACACATTATTATTTGTTAATTTTGAAACAAGTCCATCTAAATCTTTTATTTTAAGTTCAATAATTTCATCAACTTCTCTTATTAAATCATCATCTATTGCAATTCTTTTTCTTCCCGCTACTTTACTCATTTAATCTCCCCTTTGGATTTACATTTTTAAATTTCTTTTTAAAATCTTTAGATATAATAGACAACTTCAGGCCTATAACTTTCTCACAATCATTCTTTACTTGATTTATAGTTGTTTTAGTATCTACATAAGCATCTATATTACTCCCTTTAAGAAATAAAGAGCTATAATTTCTTGATAGAAGTTCTTCTAATGCTGATAGTTTAAAAAATATATTACTATCTATTTTTTTTATCTCTTTTTCTATCTTTAATTTCCATCTATTATAGGTATTCCTTATAGGCTCTCCCCACCATTTAGTGCAAAAACAACAAAAAACATCTACACTATCACATGCATCTTTTGAAAAATCGCATAAACAATATCCTATTTCTAAAGGAAGTCTTTCTTCTAATGTTTTAGGACATTCAATAGGTAGTGAATTTATAATATTGTTAAGATTTTCAAATTTTTTTTCCTTTATTTTACTTATATTCTTACCTGATAAAAATTCATATAATTCTGTTCCTATGTAATATTCAATACAGTTTTGGTAATTAGCCTGTGTTTCTAATTTTGAATGTCCTCCAAGTAAAGCTATTTCAATAGGTGATAAGCCTTGCATTAAAAGAGAAAAAAATGCAAAATGTCTTGTATCACCTGGTTTAATTTGAGTAGTATAACTATCATCCTTATAAATCTCTTCTATTACAACTCTGTAATAAGATTTTAACAAGTCTGCTAGATTATATCTTGTAAAATAATCCCTCTCCTCTTTCTCAATTGTATTTTTTACCCTATATCCTAGTTTGCTAACTCTGGATCTAATTTCATATAATGCTCTATACGAGAAAAATGTTTCTGTATGTCCATAATCATTTGTATCACGTATATACTCTAACATGATTTCTGCAAGCTCTGTATCTATAAGAAATTCTTTTTTTATAGGAAACCCATTAGAGTAACTACCTTTAACACGTTCAATTTTTATGTAATAATTGTTATCTTTTTTAAATAAGCAATCACGTACTAAAGTCGTACAACATTCTGAAGGTCTCATAGGAATAATATTTGTAAGTTTCCACCAAATTTGAATAGGTTTATATAATAGTTTAAGGTCTTTAGGTATATTTTTATCACTAAAAAAACTATCTATATAATTATGGAAATTTAGTATATCTAAAGAATTCGGCAATTCTCTGCTTTCAAATGATATATGATATTTTTCATTAATTAACTTTAACTGCTTTTGATACTCTATATAAATCGGATCAGAAACACCTAGTTTTTCTATCAAAAAGTTTACATATCTATATCCTGTATATGAAAAACGATCGACTCTTTTATTTATCACTGTCTCATTATTCTTTATTTTTCTATTTCTAGAGATTTTTTTATTTTTCTTTTCAATATTTTTTACAATTTTATGTTCATCTTTAAATTCTCTTAATTCTTCTTTGATAATATGATCTAATCCATGTACATAATCTTCAGATAAAAAATCTGTTAGAGTGAAAAATTTAATTAACTCAGTAAAATTTAATTTCACACTAATAGGTTTAAATTCTTGGTCCATCAATAAGTATGCCATGTAAATTTTAACTCTTGTTATATCTGATGACTTTAAACCTTTAAATTTTAACTCCTCTAATTTATTAAACTCAAAAATGATATTAAATTTGTTGTTCTCATCTTTAATTACCCATATATCATCATCAAATACACCACTTATATTTTTATCTTTATACTCAGTTAGTAAAAAACCTGAAAAATTTAATTCTCTTTTCAATCTTTCTAAGTATTCACGCTCTTTCTCTTCGTTAACATCTTCAATATCATCTAAATCTTGTAATATATTAGTAAATTCCTCTATCATCTATTCTATGCCCTTTCTATAAGTAATTGCTCTGTTGTTTTAATAGAGTTTGCAATAAGTAAAAAGTCTCTTTTTTCTAATTGGATATATGAATACACCACATCTTTTCCATACATATCCATAGCCTCTTTTATACGTTTTTTATAATGGAATATACTATGGGAAAGTTTCATTTTTTCACCCAAAAATTTAGTTGTCTGATATTCAAGTAATAAAGATACTAAACGCTTTGCAATTGCATTTAAAGCATAAACAGTCACAATAGCATTTTTACATTTTACACAATCCTTATTTATTTCGTCGCAGTTATTTGCTCCTATAAAACATTGGATTCCTTTTTTTCTAGATGGATTCTTTTTAGTAACAATATCATTAAACTTATTTAAGATTTGCTCAAAGTTCATTTTATCTATTCTCCCCAAAACTTCTTTACGTTCTTTATCTGCATTGTTTAATATACCTGTTGCTATTTCTATATCCCAAGGTGAATTACTTACCTTTGCTAACAATATTACTTCATCAACTTCATGTGTATTTTTCAAATTCCTTATATTTAAACCCAGTTTATTCGCGACTGATGCATATATATATCCAAATTCTCCTCTTCTAAATAGATTTCTTGTTAATTCATCAAATTTTTCAGGATGTAATTTTAAATAATTAAGTGTTGATAAAGCTGCTTTATGTGCTCTTATATTCTGTTGTACTTTAAGTATTAGTTCTGCATCGACAATATCTCTATCATATTCATCACCTTTTATACACTCCATAAATGTTAATAATGTGCTTGTTGTCTTATTCGATCCAAATTTAAAATCCTGTATATGAAAATTTTTAAAGAACTGTGGAAGCATATATTCTGAAGGATAATTAAAATCTGTACCAAATTGCATTATATATTTATTATCTATACCTACTTGGAATTCTCTATAAAAAGTTAGTATTGCATATGCTGTGGCAACGGATGGACAAAGATCATCACTTATAAAGAATCCATTATTTTCCTGAGTTTTATTAACAACATATTCATGATTGTAAAGCCTAGACAATAATATTCGTGATTGCTCTAATGAAAGGGTATTATCTCTAAACCAGTCCAAATCATATATTTCATACTTATCTAATAAATCATCTATATCTATAGTAGGGAATCTAATTAAATCTCCCACTCTCCACCCATTATTAAGGTTTATTGATACTAATAACCATTGTGATACATAAACTGCATTACAATCTGATTTAGAGTTCCCTAAAATTATTTTTGTATGTCGTTCTACATCCTTACAGTAATCTATCATTTCTAAAAAAGTCTCTAAGTCATAAACATCTGCATCAAGTAGTTCTTTTTTAGAACTAGAATTTTTAAATTTCTTAATTATTTTATCAATATCAAAAACTTTTTTATTAAAAGTTTTTTCTTTACTTATGTTATAAACGATTATTGTGTACACATACTCTAAAAATGGAATAATATATTTTTTTTCTTCACTAGTAGTACTCATTAAAAACTCTAATATATTTGATGTTTTTAAAGTATGAACATCTTTCGTATTGCTTATTTCCAACATTTCATAAATTCTTCCTGTTAATCTTACAAAATTTCTAACCAGTCTATTAGCAGTTTTTATAGATCTTGTACTATTAAGAAGTTTTTCATCAAAAAAATCAAGCGTTAATTTAGTTGCAAATGGATATTTGCTACTCATCTCCTTATAATTAAATTCTGGATAAAGTTCAAGTTTTTTTCTAAATTCTTTAGTTATATCTGTTGAATGGAAATTTTCTGTAAAAGTTAAATAAGCCGCTGTTTTATTAATATATTCTATAAATTCATTTTTGGGATATACATATTTTGAATATTTAAATTTGCCCTTTTTTATTATTGGGTTATTAACCTCTATTCTCATGTATTTAGCACCAGATAGATTTCCAGTAACTTGTGCTATATCTCTTGCCTCATTAATAGTTATATGATTTTTATAAAATTCATCTTGTTGTTGTTTTATATAATCTATATCTGATTTTTTGTAATAAGTTTTAGCCATATAGGTGGCAGAGAATACACCCTCATTAGATAATACCTCTTTAATAGTACTACTATTTATATCTATCATTTCTATAACATCTGATATATGATAATATTCATCTAAATTAATATGAATTCTTCCATGACCTTCTTCTATCTTTTTATTTATTTCCTCTTTTGAATAGGCATTTTTTTTATCTCTAAATTTTCCCATCTTAAACTTTTTAAGAAGCGGTGTAGGCGTTATTTTATAAAAATGAGGTGATAAAAGCAATTCTTTTGTTTCTTCAAATGTGCAATATTTATTACAAAATTCTTTAAACTCTTCAAATATTTTTTCAATAACCGATTTTAAAACATATGCTTTTCTAAAATATCTAAAACACTGTATTTTTTGCTCATCTCTAAGGTAAGGCCATTGACTTTTTGTTATATCTAAAAATTCACAAACATCGTCTATATACATATATTTTCCCGTGTCTAGTTCTTCTTTTGTTATAGGAATAAAAAGTGTGCCTTCACTATCTTGCAAAGATTTTAATTGTAAAATATCCTCTTTAGGATAGAAGTAATGTTTATGTTCAAATTTTCCTACCTTACATCTAGAAGGAATAGGAATGCCGATAGACCTCGCTTTTCGTGAATATCTATCATTTAAAATTTCATCAACCTCTTCTGAAGAATAATATTTTTCACATAATATTTTATACTCAGTTTGATATTCAATTTCTAATTTATGAACTTCATCTTTTAAGTAAACGTTTTTTATGTTGGATGAATACTTCTCTAGCTTAAATTCTTCTGGAATCTCTATTATTGTAAGTTCCTTTATAAGTGCATTATTTGGTAGCACTTTTTTAACTTCTTGTAATATATAGTGTTTATCTTTAAATTCTTCAAAAGTCATAATTAATTATAAAACCTCCATTCTTGATATTGCTAATTCTACATCTCTCTTTAATTCATTTACTCTTTTTTTTCGATAGTTATTAACAATAAATTCATCAAGATATGCTTGTGCTGATTCATCACTTGAATCACCTCTCAATAGAGCTAAAATTCTAGCTGATGGATTTCCTGCTGATGTATTACAAAGTCCTTCTATTATACAAAAATTTGTATAAATAGCTCTACCTATATGACTACTCCATGTACGGTCATTAAAGTATGTCCAATCTGACATAGACTCCTTCTGTATCTCTTTAAGAAAATATTTCTTTAAAGAATTGAATTTATTACGATATTCTACACCCGTCATAGCATAACCATCTTTATTTATAAAAAGAGCATTTTTAGGAGTATGCTTTTTTCTTCGGATAGTCATTAACTTTAAATGTTTATTATAAATCTCTTCTAATTTTCCTTCCAAATCAATGATTGGTTGATTGTATCTTTGTTTTTTTACTTGACTAGTTTTTAAAGTATCATCAAAGTCTTTTCCAAATAAATAAAGTTGTCGATCTAATACATCTATACTAGAGAAGTAATTTCCACTATTAATGTGTATAGCATCTATTGTACAATTAACAACCTCTCCAGCTCTTAAACCTGCTCTAGTCTGTAAAAATATGCCTAGTTTTATTTCTGGACATATCTCTTCACAGCACTTCATAAATAGTTTATAAACATTATCATCCATATATTTTGCTTTATTAAGCTTTCCAATTTTAGGAGGAAAGTGTACTTTATATAAATGCTGGTTAAATGGACTAACTATTTTTTGTCTTCTAATATTATTTTTATCAAGATATTCTATTTTTTCTATTACAATATCAATAATTTCATTTTCTTTAAGATAATCATAAAATCTAAGAATTGAACGTTGTTTTAACATACATGTTTGTCGAGAATTATTTAGTTCTTCTATACAATATCTTAGATAAGATGCTGCATGAGTAAAGTTAAGTGACTTTAGACCTTTAGTTTTCACATCTTCAAATTCTGAGTTATTTTAATAAGCTTGTATAGTAATATAGTTTAAAAAATGTGTTATAAATTTTGCTTGTTGTATTTGTGTATTTACACTATCAAATGATGATTGAATATAAGATGTGAACATGCTTGGTATTTCAAGTTTTCCAACTTCTGTATATATATATCTGTTTATAAAAACTGCATGTTCTGGTTCTATTCTTTTTCCAATTACACGATTTACTGTTTTCTCTTTAACCCTATAGAGAACTGGTTGTTCTTGGTAGGGTAGGTAGTTAGGCAACATAATCCCCCTCCTTAGCTACTCTTTATATATTCTTTTTTCTTTATATCTTTTTGGATTAATTTTCTTATATTACCGACTAGCTATTCTTGGTAGGTTTTGTTCGATTGATATTTTGGTAATATATTCCACTATACTTTAGTTAATTCCCTTATATTACCATTATATATCTATTTTCATAGATTTGTAAAGTAGTCTATGGTATTAATCATTAGTAATTTCAATACTTATAGTTAAAAACATTATGTATTTTCTTAGATACTATTAGTTATCTGCCTGTTTTAATGTTATTATCATTTGTGGAAGCATGAACCTAGCAAAATAGTTTGGTCTCATTTTTAATTTTTGATTAACTGGATCTCCTGGTGATGTAAAAGGCAATTTATCTATAACTATACATCTAAGTGATTGCCCTGGTATATCTATTCCTGTAAAAAATGATTTAGTAGCAAGTAATGTGCTATGATAATCTTCTTTAAATAATTCTGTAAGCTTATTTCTTCCCATATCCCCTTGTGCATAAATTTTATGACCTATATTTTTTTTAAGTAACTCTCTTTTGCATAAACCTAAGTTTCTATTAGAAGTAAATAAACAAAGCACTCCTCCATCTGTAGCCTTTATTATTTTTTCTATTTGATTAGTCATAGTGGCTTCAAAGTTTTCATCATTTCCTGGCACTGCATCCTTTGGAAGATACCATAGTTCTTGATTTGTTAAGTCAAAGGGTGATTTACCCATAAACTCTACTACTTTATCTTTGTCTATTAAATTAAATCCTAAGTTGTTTTTTAAGTATTCAAAATTACCATCAACACTTATAGTAGCTGAAGTTAATATACAAGTTTTCTCAACTCCATCTTCTTCTTTTTCTAAAAAGTATCTTTTAAAAGTTTGTGATACATCTATACTTTTTTTACCCAGTACTACCACACCTTTTTCTATTTCAACCCACATTACTATGTTTTTATCCTGTAATATATCATCTACTCTATATATCATTTCTACCATATTTTCTATAGTAGTTATAAGAGTTTTTGTTACTACTAAAGCTGATTTAAAATCATCATTTCCACCATCGTCTTTTGGTGCATCCTCATTATTTTGGTTTTGTCCTTCTATATCTAAAACTTGTTCTACATTAAGTTTTACTTTTTTCAGTCTTCTAATAGTGTCATTTAACATAAACACTAGATTTTCATTATCTGGTAAATCTTTTTGACTATCTATTATTTTAGCTCTTAGGTATATAGTTTTTTCATATCTTTCTTCTATACCTTTGAAAAACTCCTTAGCATAGTTTGATAATTTTTCTGTATTTTCAAGTCCTAGTATTTCATTTTTACGACCTAGTTTATTTTCTATTTCTTTTATCTTTTTTTCTATATACTCTACAGTACCTATACTTACTTGACTTGCATTAAACTCTCTAAGTATGTCTTCTGCTTCATGAGCTTCATCAAAAACTATAAGTGATGCATCATTAAACACTGAACTATTAGCATTCATACAACTAAATAACATATGATAATTTGTAACTACAACTTTTGCTTGTTGTGCTTTTTTTCTGTGTAAAGTATAAAAGCATTTATCTTTGTATGGACAAAAATTTGACTTACACTCTACACTATCTACTGTAGTTAGTTTTCTCATTTCATTACTTAATAAAAAGTCACTTTTAGTTAAATCTCCATCTTCTGTTTTTTGATAATAACTCCATAATCTATCCATTTCATTTTTATTAGTTAATGTTTGTTTTGCAAAAAAGTCTTCATCTTCTAGCTTATCCATGCATAAAAAGTTACCAATTCCTTTTAATACTGCTGGTTTTATATTATTTGAAACTTTCTTATTTGGATATAGTTCATCAAAAACATCTAATACAAAAGGCAAATCCTTGTTATATAACTGTTCTTGAAGAGATATATTTGAAGTAACTAAAACTATTCTTCCATCATAGTTAGTTTCTATTAAATTCTTTATACTAGGTATTAAGTAAGATATAGATTTACCAAAGCCACATGGCCCTTCTAATATAAAGTGTTTTTTATCTTTTATAGCTTTTTCAAGTAATATTGCTGCTTTTATTTGAGATACTCTTTTTTTATAGTTTTTATTTTTCTTTTTTAATATTCCGTTGTCTTTAAATATTTCCTTTATGTCCATAGTTATTACCTCGTTATATTATTTATCCTCTTATTGTACCATATATATCAAGGTTATTTTTAGCTATTATATTTTTAAAATACTAAAGTATTATAAAAAATCCAAACTATTGATAATCTATAATCTAATAATTATTTTGAGCAACGGATGTATCCGAAATACTTAGCCAACACGTTGCTCAAAGCGGTAGCAAGGATATATCGTTGGCGACATGAAATATTTCGCCGACACGTCGCTCAAGCAAAGCGAATTTTTTCATTACTTTATTGTACTTATTCCTATATTAATATAGATAAATAATCTCTAATATAAAATAAAGGCATCTCTATTTAGAGATAGCCTATTTAATATTTATATATTAAAAAAGAAAAAATGGAGTATAGTATGAATACGGCATTATATAAGTTGCAGCTAAAGCTGCAAATGGAAAAAATCTAGGTTTATATCTTCTATACATATAATTTTATCTATTAGGTGTATTTTGAGATGGGTTTTTAAAGACATCCTCCACAACTAATACTAAAACGCCTTCATCATTTATATCTTGAATGATTCCATCAAGTTTTATTCCATCTTTAAGAAGTAATATTACATGGAAACTTCTTAGTCTTTTACATTCATCTGCTATGTTAATATCATTTCTTTTTGATTTCATTATACCCCTCAACCACTAAATTGTAATTAAACTTATTAATATCTACCTTTAATATAATACGTGTACAAAAAATAATTGTTACAACTAACATAATGTTGATTATAGTAAACTAAATTTATTTGTATATAAAATTAATATTTTTTATATTTTTATAAAAGTATAGTAAATTTTCAAATATTTTTAACTATATCTTATATTATATGAATTGTTTAGTCTAAATCATTGTAAGCAAAAGGTGGGATTTTATGAAGGAAAAACATATAGGTATCATTATTCAAAATCAAGATGATAAAATACTTTTATATGATGATACTTATTATATAAAAGTAGAAATACATGAAAATGATAATATAAATAATGTTATAGCCTCCAAAGTAAAAGAAGCTGTGGATATGAATATATTCAAAATAATTGAAACTTATGTTTATACTCCAGATTCTAAATTAGTTGACCTAAACATACTATCTGATGAAGAATTCATTATGTACTTAGTAGAAGTTTGCATATATCATAATGAATTTAACTTTGTCAAAAAAGAAGACTTATTAGAGATTATCCCTAATCATAGTGAACGAGAGTTTTTTAAAGAAAATTTCGTAGACCATATTTTGTATGAAAAATCTTCACGATCATTTATATTTAACAACATATTGATTATATTTAATTTGTTCATATACTTAGGCTTTTCTATTTCATTATCCGAAACTACATTTTTTTGTATATTATTTCTACTATTTATTTCATATTTTTTAGTATCTAAATATGTAGTTCCTAAATTCGTAAACTTCTTAGTAAAATCTAAAATTAGTACAGATACTATTAATAAACTTGATTTTCTTTCTTGTTTTTTATTAATTTTTATTCTTATAAAGATATATCTATTATAATTTATAAGAATATATAATAATTAAAAGTCAAAGAATACAGTATTAAATATATTATATTCTCTGACTTTGATTTATATAATTTAATTATTAATTAATCTGTTGTGCTAGTTA
>ERZ791773.609-NODE-609-length-13081-cov-4.040534_pt1 | contig 13081 bp, 14 predicted proteins | sample MGYA00509948_ERZ791773 | MGnify/ENA primary metagenome ERZ791773 (study PRJEB30046, sample SAMN00791987) | human gut metagenome | study: EMG produced TPA metagenomics assembly of the A metagenome-wide association study of gut microbiota in type 2... | reverse complement strand
GGCTGCTTGCGCTTTTATACGCATTGATGAACTTACTCAGTTCCGATTTTGGATGAGCACGGAACATGATGTGAACATGTTCCTGATCATGATTCCATTCCTCCAGGGTAATGTGATAGTTCGGAGCAATATGCTCAAATATTTCTTTTGCCCGATTGGAAATCGGATCATTCAAAACCTTTTTTCGGTATTTTACCACCAGAATCAAATGGTAATATAACAAAAATACCGAATGTGCATTACTATCCAATTTTCTCATAGAAATCAGCCTTTCTCATTATTTCGACTGATTTTATTTTATCATATATTGCTCTATATGTCTATAGTTTTATCGAACACTTGTTCCTTTCTGCTAGCACAGATATGTGCATTATCGAATCATGCCAGTTATTGCATATCAGGAATCAAAACTTCCAATTTTTGCGATACCAGTAAAATTACATCACGGAATAATTCCCTGTTTTCTTTATGCAAATACATGATCCAACTCCAATTCATAATAATACTTAAACGTTGACAACGGATACTTTCTGATATAACAATCCACATCGCTTTTTGTTATACCATGAACCGAAATATATTCCGCAAACTTTTCTTTTGCCTCTGCATAGGAATAATCAAGATAGGCATCAAGATTTTTCAGCAATTCCAACATCTGTAAAACATATACATTTCTGTTTGTAACTGGTACGACTGGTTTTTTCACATAAAACCGCCTATTTCCGATTCTCACTTCACGGTCTGAGGAATTTGTATTGTTGCTTACAATTTCAACTACTCTGGGAACCTGAGTCGTTATGCCTAATTGATTCGCAAATGAATTTCCACCATAAAAACCGTCTATCTTCTCTCCTTTTGAAATAAAACGATATCTTGCAACCATATCTGCATTTGGTCCGACTACAGAATTCAACAAAGTAGCTTTAGGCATATAATATACTCCAGTATCATACTTCATAATCAAACCCTTGCTGCAAAGTCTTTTTAATTGCTGATTTAAAGCGGATTTCGTTATATCTCCATGTTCCAGATCAGAAAAGAAAATAGGTTCAGCTTCTTTATAATGTTCTTTAATATAATCGTACAGCATGCTGATTCTCATTTCTTAATATTTTAGATTTATTATATCTACTTTGTTTAGTTTTATTATATGCCACTGCAAAAATCGTGTCAATTATGTTCTTACATTATTCCTTCTCCAGCAGCTTTTCAAACGTGCTGTCCATCCCCAGTGCTCCCAGCGGCGCGGTAATCAGAATGGCCATGACCGCCACGGAAAGCACAATCTGCCCACAGCCAGCAGACCAGACACGGAAATGTACGGTTTTACCCAGGTTTCCACTGACATGAGCAGAAAAGAACCCCCCAGTACGATGATAACCTTCATGCTGTTGCGGACATAATGTTCTTTGGCATACGCCGTCTCAAAAAACAGGCTTAACAGACATCCCGCTACAGCACCCAGCAGAATGCCGCTCACAATGGAAATGGGGATATTTACAAAATCCATAACCCTTGCGCTACCGCCCTGGGCCATGCCGGAAAATGTAGAAAACAGGACAATGACAAAAATATCATCACAGGATGCCCCGGCCAGGATCATCTGCGGAATACTCTTTTTCGTACCATATCCGGTTTCCATCAGCTTTACCATGCGCGGAACTACCACCGCCGGGGAAACTGCTGCCAGCACTGCCCCCATCACAGCCGCCTCAACGCAATTCACCCCAAGAATCATGGGCGCGAACAGCACATAGCCCAGCAACTCAAAACTGGCCGGAACGCAGAACAGCATGACCGCAGGCCGTCCCACCTTTTTTAAGTCCGCAAGATTCAGGGATAATCCGGCCTTCACCAAAATGATGATGAGTGCCATCTGACGCAGTTCTGACGAAATCGAAAGAATGGACGGATCGAGAAGATCCAGCACATAAGGTCCCAGCACAATACCGGTCAGGAGCATGCCGATGATGCGCGGCAGCCGGATGCGCTGACAGATGGCCGCCATGGCCAGACCCACCAGAAAAATAAATGAAAGTGACGTTAACATAACTTTCCCTCCTTTTTGCACAGGGACCATCACACACAATGCTCGCGAAAAAAAAGCTGGTGACCCTGTGATTTTCTCACAGAAGTCATCAGCTTTGTATAAGCGGTTCTGGTTTCCCAAGGGAGAACTTCATTCCCTGTCGATATTCTACTTGATTTTACTCAATTCGTAAAGTTATTTTTACGTTATAATGCCTTTTCGTAACACCAGTAATCATGTTCGTGCAGAAAACACGCTCCAACTGTTTCATATTCAAAAACCTTATAGGATGCAAGCGCCTTTTTATTTTCCTTTGCGACCAGAATGTGCACACTCTTAAATCCCTGTCTCCGCAGCTCCTCCATGGCCCCGGTCATCAGCCTTCTGGCAATGCCCTGATTCTGATACGCTTCCCTTACCCCCAGTCTGGACAGCTCCCGCCCCGGCTGTAATTCCGGTGTCCAGCAGGTCAGGCTCTCCACCTTCGGATCCTGATCGATGGAAATGACTCCGGCTATCTCGCCGTTTTCCTCGTCCCGAAGACAGAACAGCGCATTGCGGGATAAGTCAAATTCCACATCACTGCGGGCCGGATAATCGGCTGTCCAGGCACAAAACGGGGTTCCTACCAGGGAACGGTAGAGCGTCAGAACCTCGTCTGCCTCACTTTCTTTTACATGTTCAAATACAAGTGCCATATCGCAATTCCTCCTTACGAAAACAGACAGTCTGCTTCTGTTCCAGACTGCCTGTTTTTTCATGCTCCTGTTCTTTGCAGGCAGCTCACTTATTCTTTTTCTCCCAGCGGGAAATGACAAAACACTGTTCTGTCCCCAAACCTCCTGCATGGCGGCTGCTCTTTTCCACAAATTTCCTGTGCATAAGGGCATCTGGTGTGGAATTTACACCCGGACGGCGGATTTACCGGGGACGGAATCTCACCGGTCAGCAGTTCTTTTTCCCTGCTCCGCAGATGCGGATCCGCCTTCGGAATGGCATTCATCAGGAAACGGGTGTAGGGATGCAGCGGATGGTTGTAGAGTTCATTCGTCGCTCCCACCTCGCAGATGCTTCCCAGAAACATCACGCATACCCGGTCCGCAATGAATTTCACCACACTCAGGTCATGGGAGATAAACAGGTAAGTCAGCCTGTATTCCTCCTGCAGATCCTTCAGCAGGTTTAACACCTGCGACTGGATGGAAACGTCCAGTGCTGATACCGGCTCATCACAGACGATCAGCTTCGGATTCAGGGCAATGGCCCGGGCAATGCCGATGCGCTGTCGCTGTCCGCCAGAGAACTGGTGCGGATACCGGTTGTAAAACTCCTCCGGAATCCCAACCTCCTTCATCAGCTCCTTCACCCGCGTCTCCAGTTCTTTTTTATCTTTCAAACCATACGTGGTAAGCGGCTCCGCGATAATCTTTGCCACGCTCATGCGCGGATTTAAGGAAGCATACGGATCCTGGAAAATGATCTGGAGCTGTCTGCGGATCTTCGCAAATTCTGTCTCCTTCATGGCGGTGATATCCTGGCCTTCAAATTCCACCTTACCGGAGGTAGCATCCAGAAGACGGATCAGCACACGGCCCAGGGTGCTCTTGCCACAGCCGGACTCTCCCACCAGGGCCAGGGTCTCCCCCTCGTATATTTCCAGGTTCACATCGGACACCGCATGTACCACCAGTGGATTTTTCTTCGTGCCGCCGATGGGGAATTCCTTTACCAGATGCTCAGTGCAAAGGAGAACTTTTCGGTCACCGGCTGTCTGCGATTTCCGTTTCTGGCTGTCTGCACTGCTTCCTGCTGTCTGTACCGCACTGTCAGCCATTTCTCTGTTTTTCTCATCTGCAGTCATCACCGGTCACCTCCTCTGCCTGAAGCTTCTCTGCTTTCTGCCCATGTTCTCCATCATTTTCACTTAAAAAGCACCGTACCCTATGCCCTTTGGCTGTCTCATACAGCTCCGGCATCTCCGCAAAGCACCGCTCTGTGGCGCACTCACACCGGGTACAGAAGCGGCAGCCCTTTGGCAGATGCAGCAGGTTCGGCACCACACCTTCAATGGTGTAGAGGCGATCTTCCTGTCCGTCCAGCTTCGGGATGGATTTTAACAGTCCCTTCGTGTACGGATGCGCGGTGTGGTCGAACAGTTCAAAGGTCTCAGCCTGCTCCATTACCCGCCCCGCATACATGACATACACATAATCGCAGATTTCCGCCACCACACCCATGTTGTGAGTGATGAGGATGATGGAGGTTCCCTGTTCCTCACAGAGCTTCTTCATCAGCTGAAGGATCTGCGCTTCAATGGTCACGTCCAATGCCGTGGTGGGCTCATCAGCGATCATCACCTTCAGGCGGCATACCATGGCCATGCCGATCATGACTCTCTGACGCAGTCCGCCGGACAGCTGATGCGGATAGCTCTTGTAACGCTTCTCCGGCTCCGGGATTCCAACCGCCCGGAAAATATCAAGCACTCTCTGCTTTGCTTCTTCTTTGGAAACCTTCTGGTGGAGCAGGATTGCCTCCTGTACCTGTTTTCCCACCGGATATACCGGATTTAAGGAGGTCATCGGTTCCTGGAAGATCATGGATATCTCGTTGCCGCGCACCTTCGCCAGCTCCCGTGAGGAAAGATGGGTGATATCACGTCCATCCAGAGTGATGGTTCCACCAACCACCTTGCCCGGATGACGCAGAAGTCCCATCACGGACATGGCAGTCATGCTTTTGCCGCAGCCGCTCTCTCCTACAATACCAATGATCTTTCCGGCCAGAACCTCAATGCTGACGCCGTCCACCGCCGGAATCTCCCCTTTTGCGGTAAAGAAGTGGGATTTCAGATCACGGATATCCAATACGATTGATTCACTCATGCTCATCTCTCCTCTCCTTTACTGTTCTTTTAAATATGGGTCCAGCACATCCCGGAGGCCATCCCCCAGGAAGTTGAATGCCATGACCACGATCATGATGGCCACACTCGGCGCGATGGAAAGCCACGGCTCCGAGAACAGATATTTTTTGCCGCGAACAACCATCAGGCCCCAGCTGGCACTCGGCGGCTGCGCGCCGACGCCCAGGAAGCTTAAGGATGCTTCCGACAAGATCGCTGACGGGATATTTAAGGTAAACAGCACGATCAGGGACGGGATGCAGTTCGGCAGAATGTGCCGGAACATGATGACCCATTTTTTCACACCAATGCTGCGGGCTGCCTCCACATACTCCTTTTCTTTTAAAGAAAGGGTCTGGGAACGGACAATGCGGGCGGTTCCCGCCCAGTTTACCAGGCTCAACGCAATGAAAATATTGATCAGGCCGCCGCCCATGGTATACATAACAACCATAGCCAGCAGCAGCGATGGGAATGCCAGCATCACATCCGCCAGGCGCATGATGATGAAATCCACCTTGCCGCCGTAAAAACCGGCATACATGCCAAGCACCGTGCCGATGGCCATGGAGATGAGAGTCGGCACAAGGCCGATGGTCAGGGAAATGCGTGCGCCAAAAATGATACGGCTGAGCACATCACGCCCCAGCTCATCGGTTCCAAGCCAGTGAGCCGCACTTGGATGCTGCAGACGGTCCGAGAGACTCTGCTGTAAGTGATCATAAGGTGCCACCACCGGGGCAAAAATCGCAATCAGGATCATGAGAATGATCAGCAGTGCGGAAAAGGCCGCCAGCTTATTCTGACGCGCCAGTGTTTTTGCCTTGTCCAACCAGGTGTCTGCCTCGCCGATCTGGGCGCTGAAATCCGTCATATTCTTGTTTTCTTCCATCTTACGCGCCCTCCCTGATTCTCGGATCCAGTACATTGTAAAGCAGATCTGCCACCAGATTGCCCACAATGATCAGAATAGTAGTAAAAATAACCGTGCCCTGTAACAGCGGCATATCTCTTGTCTCAATGGCGTTCACCGCCAGACGGCCAATACCCGGAACACCAAACACACTCTCAGTCAGTACCGCGCCGGACAGCATGCTGGATACCTGCAGTGCCATCATGGTGACAACCGGAAGCATGGCATTTTTCAGTGCGTGCTTCACAATAACACCGGATTCCAGCAGTCCCTTGGCCCGTGCCGTGCGGATAAAATCATTCTGCATAATCTCCACCAGGTTAGAACGGGTCATGCGGGCAATGCTTCCCGCAGAGTTCCAGCCCAGCACGATGGCCGGAAGAATCATGGCCCGAAAGGAATCAAAGCCGGAAACCGGAAACCATTTGAACTTAAACGCAAACAGATACTGCAGCACCAGCGCTGTCATGAATACCGGCATGGAAACACCAATCAGTGCGCCGCCCATAAACAGGCGGTCCAGCAGCTTATTCTGCCGCACTGCCGCAATGATGCCTGCCACAATACCAATGATCCAGGCCACTACAGCCGCCAGCAGAGACAATTTCACCGTGTTCGGGAATGCCTCCAGAATAATCTTTGTCACATTCCGGTTCAGCCGGTAGGATGTTCCGAAATCCCCCCGAAGCGCATGGGCAATATACTGCAAAAACTGCACATACAATGGCTTGTCCAGCCCCATTTCCTTACTGATTTTCTCGATCACAGCCGGATTCACATGCTCTCCCATCATGGTGGTAACCGGATCACCCGGAACAATGCGCAGCATGATAAAGATCAGCAGCACCACGCCTACCAAAACCGGGATGGAGATCAGAATCCGTTTCAGTACTTTTCTTAACACACTTCATCCTCCTCTACATTACATAGGAAAAGAGAGTGCCGCGAAGACAGGCCCGGCAAACCACGATATGCCTGTGACTACCTAAGCTCTGGGTGCAACACTCCCTTAGCATTTATGCGTTTACTCGCTCAAAGAAATATTGTAGAAAAGCTGATCGCTCAATCCGCTCCACAACGGTGCGAAGCCCTGTACCCGCTTGCTCACTGCAAACAGATGGAGTCTGGAGAACATCGGCACCCAGGCTGCGTCCTCGTGGATGATCTTCTCTTCCAGAGCCTTGTACTCTGCAAGACGTTCATCCTCATTTACAATTGTACGCGCTTTTGCTACACGTTCCATCACCTCCGTATCCGGATAGTTAATGGAACGGATCCTTGTTTTCTCTTCATTGCCGAAGAAGGTATAAATAAAGTTATCCGGATCGTTGTAATCTGCGGACCAGGTAGAGATGAAGGAACCAAGCTCACCGGATTTTCTGGTTTCTAACCAGGTAGATTCATCGTAATTCTTGATTTCTGCGCGGATGCCAACCTCGGCAAGCTGATCGCTGACAATCTCCAGCGCCATGGTCATGGTATCAGATGCGGAACTGTCTGCCGCAATCTCCATATCAAAGCCATCTGCATAGCCGGCCTCGGCAAGCAGCGCCTTCGCAGCCTCCGGATCGTACTTGATTTCCTCCTGATCCGGATTAAAGCCGATAAGACCGTGCGGGAAGATTCCCTGCTCCACCTGGCCTCTGCCGCCGTAAAGGGCATCCAGAATAGCCTGGCGGTCAATCGACATCTGAACCGCCTTGCGGACTCTGACATCCTGGAACGGCTCCTTATTAAAGTTCATGGTAAAGTACACGATACCTACACGCGGGCCCTGTACGATCTGATCCGGATAAGTCTCGGTGAAACGGTCTACCGAATCTGCAGCATAATCCAGGTCGAGGATATCAAGCTCACCGCTTTCAAACATCATGGACTGGGTCTCGGTATCCGGAATGATCTTGATGACAACACCCGGAAGCCCGGAAGCGCCCTTCCAGTAATCCTCATTGCGTGTCAGAACCAGCTGGTTGTTGAAGCTCCAGGAAGAAAACTCAAACGGGCCGGTACCAACCGTCACAGCCGGATCCATGCCGAACTGATCACCCGCTGCCTCGGTGGCCTCGCTGTCGTAAATAGAAACACCCGGAGAAGAAATGCTTGCCAGGAAGCCTGCAAACGGCTCCTTTAAGGTAACCTTGATGGTGTAGTCATCTACCACCTCAACACCTTCCAGGGTATCCGTCTCGCCTGCCAAGAGCTCATCCGCGCCCTTGATCTGGTCAATAAACTCGGTATTCACGCCACCTTCTACGGTCAGCATGCGGTGGAAGGTGTACGCCACATCCTCTGCTGTAAAGTCATTGCCATTGTGGAACTTCACACCCTGTCTTAAATGGAAGGTATACTCCAGGCCGTCATCGGAAATATCCCAGCTTTCAGCCAAACTCGGGACAATTTTGGAATTGCCGTCCGTGCCCACCTCAACATCTACCAGACGATCAAAAATGTTAAACGGCACCTCGTAGTCCTTGGAAGTTTTCTGCACATCCGCAGTCTGAATATCTGCGTTCAGAGCCGCAACCAGGTAACCGGTGGTATCCACATCCACACCCTTTACCTCGGCCGTGCTCTCGTTCTCAGCGCCTGCAGTATTATCTGTTGTATCGGAAGTTTTGCTGCCGCCGCAGCCGGTCAGCGCCAGACCTGCTGTCAGAGCAGCCGCCAGCATAAGACTGATCTTCTTTTTCATAATATCCTCCTTTACCTGGAACCATTTAAAACCCGAAAATGGTGCATTGCCCCGAAAGGATGCACCATTGCATTTGCATGTTCACTGAATTTTAAAATGTCCGCTAATGAGGAAATCATACCACATTGAAAGGGGATTTTCAATATCATTTCGAGGGATGAGGCAGAGATTTCGAGAAGATAAGGTAAAGGCCCTGAAAGGGGCGGCCTTCATTTCTACTGTATTATGAAAATTAGAGTGAATGCAATTCATTTAGTGTCAATGCCTCCAGAAACACGATCCGTTTTGCCAGCAGCCTGGAATCTGCTGAAACCTGGGTAATACCTCCTGCGCTCTTCATTAATGTATTCATACTCTCTGTCCTCCCTGTTTGATATCTATATTTTAGAGACAGGAGTACACATTTTTTGTACACTTGGAAATTCAAAAATGAGGGCCGTCACAATGGTCCTCACCTTCTTATTCTTTATCTATCATTTTATATCATGTTTTTTACAGGGCAACAAGTAATTCCCGGTTGTCCCTTTTTTATGGTATAGAATTCCCCTGTATCTATTTTGATTTCGGTCGAAATGACCTTGATTATAAGATATGTACTACAAATAGATTTCGCCATTCAGGCAAAGTGACTCATAAGATATGAGCCAGAATTTTTCCGCAATTCACACACGAAGCAAACCGCATGAAACGGTTCGTTTTGCTGCTAAATTCCAAATTCCTTAAGTAATTGTTTCTTCGGCTTTTTTGATCCGACGCACAGAATTCTGAAGCTGTTCTACAAATGGGTCTTCGTAATCAGCTTCGATTCCAGCCAGATCTGCCTTCACGAAATCAAGCAATGCTGCCAGTTCTTCCAGTGTTTTTTTACTCATATACTTCCTCCATAATACAGAGGAATCCTAAATAGGTAGGTTATCACATTTTCCGTATGTCTGCAACAAAAAATCGTACTGCCCCACCCGACCCGGGAATTATTCACAGAGAAAAACAGGATTCATAAGAAAGGCCAGAGAAAACCGTTTCTAAAGCGATTTTCTCTGGCCCTATCTTTATCTCATAATTTTATTACATTAAGGACTTATACAGCTCCTTGATCTCCTCTACGGAAGTATCTCTCGGGTTACCCGGACGGCATGCGTCTGCGTATGCAGACTCGGACAGGAAGTCCAGATCCTCTTCTTTAACGATGGCCTTTAAATCAGCCGGAATTCCTACATCTGCGGACAGCTTCTTCACAGCGTCTACAGCAGCCTTGCGGTACTCTTCCTGGCTCATGTTCTCTACGCCCTCAACACCCATAGCCTTTGCGATGTATTTGTACTTGTCACCGGTGCACGGAGCGTTGTACTCCATAACGGTCGGAAGAAGGATTGCATTTGCTACGCCGTGCGGGGTATCATATACAGCGCCCAGGGAGTGTGCCATGGAGTGAACAATACCAAGACCTACGTTGGAGAAGCCCATGCCTGCTACATACTGGCCAAGTGCCATACCCTCTCTGCCCTCCGGGGTGTTTGCAACTGCGCCGCGTAAGGAATTGGAAATGATCTCGATTGCTTTTAAGTGGAACATATCGGTCATCTCCCAGGCACCCTTGGTGATGTAACCCTCGATTGCGTGGGTCAGAGCATCCATACCGGTGGAAGCGGTCAGGCCCTTCGGCATGCTGGACATCATATCCGGGTCAATGACTGCTACAACCGGGATGTCGTGGGTATCTACACATACGAATTTACGTTTTTTCTCAACATCGGTAATAACATAGTTGATGGTAACCTCTGCTGCGGTACCTGCGGTGGTCGGAACTGCGATGATCGGTACGCACGGTTTCTTGGTCGGAGCTACGCCCTCAAGGCTTCTTACATCCTCAAACTCCGGGTTGTTGATGATGATGCCGATGGCTTTTGCGGTATCCATGGAAGAGCCGCCGCCGATGGCGATCAGATAGTCAGCGCCGGATGCCTTGAATGCTGCAACACCGGTCTGTACATTCTCGATGGTTGGGTTTGGTTTGATGTTGGAGTAGATCTCATAAGCAAGACCAGCCTCGTCCAGAACGTCGGTTACCTTTTTGGTTACGCCAAATTTGATCAGATCCGGGTCGGAACATACGAAAGCTTTTGCGAAGCCTCTGACTTTTACTTCATTTGCGATCTCTTTGATAGCGCCTGCGCCATGATAAGAAGTTTCATTTAATACGATTCTGTTTGCCATGATAAAAATCCTCCTTGAGTTTGTGCTCATTGATTTTCTGTTTTGCTGAATCTTTTCGGGATGTCATTTACATGATCATTCATCTCCCGAACTGATATTATTTTAACAACTATAACATAAAAAAGAAAGTGACAAAGTATCACTTCTGTCACTTTCTTCTTATATTTGTGGATTTATCACAATTTCCATTGTAAATTTTGTATCATTTTTCCAGTGTTCCGAGGTTTTCTCCGATTCACAAAATCGTCGGCTTTTTCACAAAAGCTCCAGCTCCGAGAACACCTTCTCCAGCTTCGGCGGCATGGCTTCAACCAGCTTGTCCGACATGCGGCGCGGAGTATCTTTCATCCCGCCAAGCACCCATTTTTCTGTCATATACACGGACCCGCGGCAATACATCTCCAGAAGGAACTCCATCTCTTCCTCTAACGGGCGGCTGGTCTTTCTGGCAATGAGATCTTTGTAAAACTGCAGAATCAGTTCAAAGTCGTGCTCTTTCACGGAGTTGTAATCATCCGACCGGAAAGCCTCGGTAAAAAATGCTTTCTCATTTAAGATAAACTCGAATTTCTGGGTCAGGCTTTCGCCGACCGTGTTCCCCATGCCAATCTGCTCGAAGGACTGCAGCACCAGCTTGTCAAAATACCAGTTGATGAGATCGTATTTATCTTTGAAATTGCGGTAAAAGGTCTGGCGGGTCAGGCCGCTGCCCTCCACAATATCCTTCACCGTGATGCGGTCTACCGGGGTGGTCTTCATGCACTCCTTGATGGAGGCCGCCAGCTTGTATTTGGCACGGTCATGCTTTTCCTGTGTTGTCTTCTGTTCCATCATGCTGCTATCCTTCTCCTTACATTTCCTTATAATATTGTATCATCACCGCAGTTCCACAGCAAGCAGATTACCCGAATTTCGCTTACACTTTCGTATACATCCGGAAAACACATACCAAACCGCATTGGCATCCTGCTTTTTCTTTTCCCGGTTGTAAGCCTCCGCAGCTTATGTTACAATACTTTGGAAATAAAATCGCACGAACCAATAACCTATTCACAATAAGGAGTACACACATGTCCGCAAATGTAATTTTAAAAAAGGGCGAAGGCCGCACCTTAAAGGCCGGCGGTGCCTGGATCTATGATAACGAGATTGACAAAATTGAGGGAGAGTTCGAAAACGGTGATATGGTTTTCGTTTCTGACTTTGACGGCTATCCGATGGGACAAGGCTTTATCAACACCCGTTCCAAGATCACCGTCCGTATAATGACCCGCAAAAAAGATACCGTGGTCGATGACGCTTTCATTGAGATGCGTGTCCGTGATGCCTGGGAATACCGTAAAACGACCGTAGACACCTCCAGCTGCCGCCTGATCTTCGGCGAGGCCGATTTCCTGCCTGGCATCGTCATCGACAAGTTTTCGGATGTTCTGGTAGTCGAATCCCTGGCGCTGGGCATTGACCGTTTCAAACCGGTCATCCTGGATAAGCTGAAGAAAGTCCTGGCTGAGGACGGCATCTCCATCCGCGGCGTTTACGAGCGCAGTGACGCCAAGGTCCGCCTGCAGGAGGGCATGGAGCGCGTGAAGGGTTTCATCGGTGAACCGTTTGATACCAAGGTTGAAATTGTAGAGAATGGTGTCCGCTATATGGTAGATGTTCAGGATGGCCAGAAGACCGGCTTCTTCCTGGATCAGAAATACAACCGCCTTGCCATCCAGAGACTTTGTAAGGACAAGAAGGTTCTGGACTGCTTCACCCACACCGGCTCCTTCGCGCTGAATGCCGGAATTGCCGGAGCTGCTTCCGTTCTTGGTGTGGACGCGTCCGAGCTGGGCGTAGCTCAGGCCCGCGAAAACGCAGAGTTAAACGGACTCTCTGACCGTGTCACCTTCCAGTGCGCAGATGTCTTTGATCTGCTTCCGGAGCTGGAACAGAAGGGCGAAAAGTTTGATGTGGTTATTCTGGATCCGCCGGCCTTCACCAAATCCCGCAGTTCCATCAAAAACGCTGTCAAGGGCTACCGCGAGATCAACCTGCGCGGCATGAAGTTAGTAAAGGACGGCGGCTACCTCGCTACCTGTTCCTGCTCCCACTTCATGGACCCGGAGCTGTTCACCAAGACCATCCGCGAGGCCGCAGCCAACGTACACAAACGCCTCCGCCAGGTAGAATACCGCACCCAGGCAGCCGACCACCCGATTCTCTGGACCGGAGGCGAGCAGGCATCGTATTACTTAAAATTCTACATTTTCCAGGTCGTGGATGAGAAGTAACAATATAGAGACAGAACCCACTACAGGTCCGAAGCCGGTAATCCCGGCATAC
>ERZ791773.592-NODE-592-length-13369-cov-4.149392_pt1 | contig 13369 bp, 10 predicted proteins | sample MGYA00509948_ERZ791773 | MGnify/ENA primary metagenome ERZ791773 (study PRJEB30046, sample SAMN00791987) | human gut metagenome | study: EMG produced TPA metagenomics assembly of the A metagenome-wide association study of gut microbiota in type 2... | reverse complement strand
CACGCCCTAGGAAAGCACCACAAAATCTGCTGCTCCACGGTAAGTTAAACTCCGGTTACTATCGCTTACATTTTGTAGCTGCCTCCACGAATCCATGGAACAGCGGATGTGGTCTGTTAGGTCTGGACTTCAGTTCAGGATGCGCCTGTGTTGCAATGAACCAAGGATGATCCGGAAGTTCTACCATCTCAACAATGCGTCCGTCAGGAGAAGTACCACAGAGTTTCATGCCGTGTTCCGTGAGAACCGCGCGGAAGTCATTGTTTACTTCGTAACGATGACGATGGCGTTCTTCAATATTTTCAGTTCCATATAATTCATAAGCTTTTGAAGTCTTGTCCAAAATACATGGATAAGAACCAAGTCTTAAGGTTCCACCGATATCTTCCACACCATTCTGGTCTGGCATTAAAGCGATGACCGGATGTGTTGTGTTTGGATCAAGCTCAACACTGTGAGCATCGTTGAATCCACAGACATGTCTTGCAAATTCGATGATGGCAACCTGCATACCAAGGCAGAGACCAAGGTAAGGAACCTTGTGTTCACGGGCATACTGTGCTGCGAGAATTTTTCCTTCCACACCACGGGAACCAAATCCGCCAGGAACTAAGATACCGGAAACATCTCCTAAATATTCGTCTATATTTTCAGGAGTAAGTTCCTCGGAATCTACCCATTTAATGTTGACAGTGGCATGCTCTGCGATTCCGCCGTGTTTTAATGCTTCCACAACAGAGATATATGCATCGTGCAGGGCAATATATTTTCCAACTAATGCAATTTTTACTTCTTTATTTGGATGACGGAGTGCATCTACCATTGCTTCCCAGTCTTTTAAATCAGGTTCTGGGCAAGCTAAATGTAAAGCTTCACAGGCAACTTTTGCAAGATTCTCTTTTTCCATTGCAAGTGGTGCCTCATATAAGTATTCCACATCAAGGTTCTGCAACACATGACTGTTTGGCACGTTACAGAACAGAGCGATTTTATCTTTTAAACTCTGATCTAATTCGTGCTCGGAACGGCATACGATAATATCAGGCTGGATACCCATTCCCTGTAATTCTTTTACGGAAGCCTGTGTTGGTTTTGTTTTCAGTTCGCCGGAAGCCTTTAAGTATGGAATCAGCGTTACATGGATAAGAATGGCATTTTCATGTCCGACCTCATGCTGGAACTGGCGGATCGCTTCTAAGAAAGGCTGGCTTTCGATATCACCTACGGTTCCTCCAACTTCAATGATGGCAATATGTGTCTCATCGGAAGTGAAATTGCGGTAAAAACGGCTCTTGATCTCGTTTGTGATATGAGGAATGACCTGAACAGTTCCTCCGCCGTAATCGCCGCGGCGTTCTTTCTGAAGAACGGACCAGTATACTTTTCCGGTTGTGACATTGGAATTTTTGGTTAAGCTCTCATCGATGAAACGCTCATAATGTCCAAGGTCAAGGTCAGTTTCAGCACCGTCATCTGTGACGAAAACTTCTCCGTGCTGGATTGGGTTCATGGTTCCTGGATCGATGTTGATGTAAGGGTCGAATTTCTGCATGGTAACTTTGTATCCACGTGCTTTTAAAAGTCTTCCGAGGGAAGCAGCGGTGATACCTTTACCGAGACCGGATACAACACCACCGGTGACAAAAACGTATTTTACAGGCATAGGGTTATCCTCCTCTAAAAATGTGAAATATAATGATTAGTAACAAAATCCTCTTAGTTTGTATATGGTAATGAAACGCTGCCTGGGTGCAGCGGAAACATTACACAATTTTTTTAACTGAAATAGTATACTACGATGTTTTTCTAAAATCTATAAAAAAATAAAAAAATTTTAGCAGTTAATCCGAGTGAGTTTATAAAATCTTTAGAAATGAAAGGAAAACTTCACGAACAATGTATTGCTTTTGAAGTTCAATTTCAATATAATAAGAAAGAATTTAATGTTTCATTACGGTTGAAAGATTAGGAGAACTTTTGCCGTAAGAAAATAATTCAATACGATAAGTCCAGCCAGACAAACCAGAATCTGGCTGTGGAAAGGATAGATTTATGGATAACCAGAGCAATTACAATAACGGCAATAACGGATACGGCGGAGGCGGCTATGGCAGCGGCGGTCCGGGAAATAATGGCAGCAATGGTAACAATAATAACAACGGCAATAATGGGGATAATAACAATAAGAATAACAAGAATGGCCAGATGATCATGGTGTTTATCCTTGTATCACTGGTATCATTGTTCATTATGAGCATGGTCATGAACCGGTATACTTCCATGAGCACTTCGGAGATCAGTTATTCTGACTTCCTTCAGATGGTAGAAGATGGAAAAGTAGAGTCGGTGGAATTTGATTCTTACCAGATCAATATCACACCGGTTTCTGAAAACAAGAATTCATATCTTCAGGAACAGACTTATTATTGTGGACGTTTGGATGATCCGGATCTGCTTCCTTTATTGAAGGATAAGGGAATCACGATCTCCCGTGTGATCCCGGACAACACTTCCACATGGATTTACAATATTTTAAGCTTCCTGCTTCCACTCGTACTGATCTGGATACTGATGGGTGTTTTGATGAAGCGTATGGGTGGCGGTGCTATGGGCGTTGGCAAGAGCACTGCAAAAGTTTATGTGGAAAAAACCACCGGCGTTACCTTTAAAGATGTTGCCGGACAGGATGAGGCAAAAGAGTCCTTACAGGAAGTCGTTGATTTCCTTCATAATCCAAAGAAATACCGTGAGATCGGAGCAAAACTTCCAAAAGGAGCGCTGCTTGTAGGACCTCCGGGTACAGGTAAGACATTACTCGCAAAAGCAGTAGCAGGAGAGGCTGGTGTGCCATTTTTCTCTCTGGCAGGTTCTGATTTCGTAGAGATGTTTGTGGGTGTCGGTGCATCCCGTGTGCGTGATCTTTTCAAAGAGGCACAGAAACAGGCACCATGTATTATTTTTATTGATGAGATCGATGCAATCGGTAAGAGCCGTGATTCCCGCTATGGCGGCGGCAATGACGAGCGTGAGCAGACCTTAAACCAGCTGCTTGCCGAGATGGATGGTTTTGATACTTCCAAGGGACTTTTGATCCTGGCTGCGACCAACAGACCGGAAGTTCTGGATAAAGCGCTGCTTCGTCCGGGACGTTTTGACCGTCGTATTATCGTCGATAAGCCGGATCTGAAGGGAAGACTTGAGACGTTAAAAGTTCATTCCAAAGATGTTCTTATGGATGAGACTGTAGATCTGGATGCACTCGCACTTGCAACCGCAGGGCTTGTTGGTTCTGATCTTGCCAATATGATCAATGAGGCTGCGATCAATGCGGTTAAGAAGGGCAGAAAATATGTAAATCAGGCAGATTTATTTGAGGCTTTTGAGTTAGTTGCAGTAGGCGGTAAAGAGAAAAAAGACCGCGTGATGAGTGATAAAGAGCGCAAGATCGTTTCGTACCATGAGGTTGGACATGCAATTGTGACAGCACTTCAGAAGAACACTGAGCCGGTCCAGAAGATCACGATCGTTCCAAGAACGATGGGAGCACTTGGTTATACCTTGCAGACACCGGAAGAGGAGAAGTTCTTACAGACGAAGGATGAACTGCTTGCCAAGATCACAACCTACATGGCAGGACGTGCGGCAGAAGTACTCGTATTTTCCTCCGCAACAAGCGGCGCTGCAAACGATATTGAGAACGCAACAGCGATCGCAAGAGCAATGGTTACACAATATGGTATGTCAGATAAGTTTGGCATGATGTGTCTTGCAACAACAGAGAACCAGTATCTGGATAACCGGGCAGGACTGATCTGCGGTGAGGAGACCGCAGCACAGATCGACGGAGAAGTTCTTTCCATTATTAACAAATGTTATGATGACGCAATGCAGCTTCTGATCGAGAACCGCGAATCATTAGATAAGATTTCTGAATACCTGTACGAGCATGAGACGATCACCGGAAAAGAATTTATGAAGATTTTCCGTGAGATCAAAGGTATTCCGGAACCGGAGGAAGAGAGCACAAAGAAGAGCTTTATGGAACAGGCAATGGACGCTGAACGCCAGAGTAAAGGCAATGATGGTGAATAATGTTTGAGATTGCAGAAGAATTAAAAAAACTCCCGGATCAGCCGGGAGTTTATATTATGCATGACAGCAGGGATGCGATTATTTATATTGGAAAGGCTGTCAGCCTTAGAAAACGGGTGCACCAGTATTTTCAGGCAAGCCATGATGAGGGGATCAAAAAAGCGCAGATGGTAAAACAGATTGCGCGTTTTGAATATATCATCACGGATTCTGAACTGGAGGCACTTGTTTTAGAATGTAATCTGATCAAGGAACACAGACCAAAATACAATACCATGCTGCGGGATGATAAGACCTATCCCTATATCAGGGTGACGGTCGGAGAGGATTTTCCGCGGGTTCTGTTTTCCAGACAACAGAAAAAAGACAGGTCACGCTATTTTGGACCGTACACGAGTGCAGGAGCAGTCAAGGATACGATCGAACTGATCAATAAATTATATCAGCTCAGAACGTGTAACCGGAATCTGCCAAAAGATATCGGAAAAGACCGCCCGTGCCTGAATTACCATATTCATCAGTGCAATGCACCGTGTCAGGGATATATCAGCAAAGAGGAGTACAGACAGCGTGTGGATGCAGCCGTTGAATTTTTAAATGGAAACTATGCACCAATTTTAAAATCGTTACAGGAAAAAATGATGGCTGCTTCCGAGGAGATGCAGTTTGAGAAGGCAATCGAATATCGCGACCTTTTAAACAGCGTGAAGCAGATTGCACAGAAACAGAAAATCACGCATAACGACGGCGAGGACAAAGACATTATTGCACTTGCTGCGGATGACAGAGACGCGGTCGTACAGGTATTTTTTATCCGGGATGGAAAACTGATCGGACGGGATCACTTTTATGTAAAGATCGGAAATGAAGATACTAAGGAACAAATATTGACTACATTTGTAAAACAGTTTTATTCCGGCACGCCGTTTATTCCGAGGGAGATCATGCTGCCGGAGGAGATCGATGACCATGAAGTATTGGCAGAATGGTTGGGGGAGAAGCGCGGCGGCAAAGTCTATATCCGTATTCCGCAAAAAGGAATGAAGGAAAAACTGGTGGAGCTGGCGCAGAAGAATGCGGAACTTGTGTTGTCGCAGGATAAGGAGAAGATCAAGCGTGAGGAGGGAAGAACTATCGGAGCGATGAAAGAGATCGCAGGATGGCTGGATCTTCCGGGCTTACAGCGTGTGGAAGCGTTTGATATCTCCAACATCAACGGATTCGAGACGGTTGGTTCCATGGTGGTTTATGAAAAAGGAAAACCAAAGCGCAGCGATTACAGAAAGTTCAAGCTCCGCACTGTCACCGGGCCGGATGACTATGCTTCCATGCATGAAGTCCTTACAAGGCGTTTTACACACGGCATGCGGGAGCAGGAAGAAATGCAGGAGAAAGAACTCGGTGCAGAGTATGGCAGTTTTACACGCTTCCCGGATCTTATTATGATGGATGGTGGAAGAGGGCAGGTCAATATCTGCCTGAAAGTGCTGGATGAATTACATCTGAATATTCCGGTCTGTGGTATGGTAAAAGATGATAATCACAGAACCCGTGGGTTATACTATAACAATATTGAGATACCGATTGACCGGGGCAGTGAAGGATTCAAACTTATCACAAGAATTCAGGACGAGGCGCATCGTTTTGCTATCGAATACCACAGGTCACTGCGCAGCAAAGAACAGGTGCATTCCATACTGGATGATATTCCGGGAATCGGTCCGTCCAGAAGAAAAGCTTTGATGAAAAAATATCAGTCGTTAGAGGCAATCCGAGAGGCCTCGGCAGAAGATCTTGCCGACACCGAGAGCATGAACGAAAAAGCGGCGCAGGCAGTATATGAATTTCTTCACAAAGACGCTGTTCTGTGATATATTTATGACAATGGGTTTTCTATGCGGCAGAAGTATTTTCCGGCGCAGAGGAAAACAAAAAATCCCCAGAACATAAAGGAGAAAAGGGTATGAATGGAACGAATGGAGTAAGTGTCAGCAAAGTAGCACAGATCATGGATCTGTATAATTTCCTGCCGGACATGGATTTGAAAAAACACCGTATTAAAATCAGTGATGTGAACCGTCCGGCGTTGCAGCTGAGTGGGTTCTTTGAACATTTTGAGCAGTCGCGTGTACAGATCATCGGAAACGTTGAGTACACCTATTTACAGAGACTGGATGTGGAGAAGAAGGAAAAGATTTTACAGAAATTTACCACATATGATATCCCATGCATTATCTTCTGCAGGGATTTACAGCCGGATGAAGATTTTTTACAGATTGCTTCGGAAAATGATGTTCCGGTTTTGGGAACGAGGAGAAGCACATCGGAATTTATGGCAGAATTGATTTTCTGTCTGAGTGAACAGCTGGCACCATGTATTTCCATTCACGGAGTTCTGGTCGATGTCTATGGTGAAGGACTTCTGATCATGGGTGAGAGCGGAATCGGTAAGAGTGAGGCGGCATTGGAGCTTGTGCGCCGTGGACATCGTCTGGTAACAGATGATGTTGTGGAGATCCGCAAGATTAATGAGCATACGCTGATCGGCACTTCTCCGGACATCACGAGATATTTTATCGAGGTGCGTGGTATCGGTATTATCGATGTGAAAGCGCTTTACGGTGTTGAGTGTGTCAAGGAAAAACAGCAGATTGACCTTGTCATCAAGCTAGAGGACTGGAAGAAAGAAAATGAGTATGACCGTCTGGGTTTAGAGGATGAATACGCAGAATTTCTTGGAAATAAAGTGGCGTGTCATTCGCTGCCAATCCGTCCGGGACGAAATCTTGCAGTCATCTGTGAGACAGCAGCGGTTAACCACAGACAGAAGAAAATGGGTTACAATGCAGCACAGGAGCTTTACCGCCGTGTGCAGGAGAATATCACAAAAGGTCATGATGATGACGATTAAGCCGGAGACGACATATTTACATTTTTGCATATAGCGGAAAAACCGTTATAAATATATAGTTAGATTTGGAGATAAAATTATGGAAAACAAAATTGCATGGGAAAAATACCCGGAAGGAAATAAACGTGAGGAAGTATTTCAGTTTGCAGAGAATTACCGCAAGTTTATTTCTGATTGCAAGACAGAGCGCGAGTGCGTTACTTCTTTTGTGGAGAAAGCAGAAAAGGCAGGTTTTGTAAATCTCGAGAAGGTAATCGCAGAGCATACAGCATTAAAAGCAGGTGACAGAGTATATGCCAATAACATGGGAAAAGGCATGGCTTTATTTGTGATCGGAAAAGAGAGCATGGAAAAAGGAATGAATATCCTTGGAGCACACATTGACTCACCACGTCTGGATTTAAAACAGGATCCATTATATGAGGATACCGATTTTGCTATGTTAGACACCCACTATTATGGTGGAATCAAGAAATACCAGTGGGTAACGTTACCTTTGGCATTACATGGTGTTATTGCAAAAAAAGACGGAACTGTTGTAAAGGTAAATGTCGGCGATAAACCAGGCGATCCGGTGTTTGGAGTGAGTGATCTTCTGATCCATTTATCAGGAGAACAGTTAGAGAAGAAAGCTGCAAAAGTGATCGAGGGTGAAAATCTTGATCTTTTGATCGGAAGCATTCCAATGCAGACAGAAGATGAGAAAGTAAAAGAAAAAGTAAAAGCGAATATCATGAATCTTTTATCCAAAGAATATGGTATAGAGGAGGAAGATTTCCTTTCCGCAGAGATCGAGGTGGTTCCGGCAGGAGAAGCAAGAGATTACGGCTTTGACCGCAGCATGATCATGGGTTATGGACATGACGACAGGGTTTGCGCATATCCATCCTTTGAAGCAATGCTTGTTTCAGAGAATCCAGAGATCACAAGTGTCTGCCTTTTAGTGGACAAAGAGGAGATCGGAAGCGTGGGAGCCAGCGGAATGCAGTCCAGATTTTTCGAAAATACCGTTGCAGAAGTAATGGCAGCAGCAGGAAGTTATTCAGAACTGGCACTCAGAAGAGCACTGGCAAATTCCAAGGTGCTTTCCTCCGATGTATCGGCAGCGTTTGATCCGAACTTCCCAAGCGTTATGACAAAACGAAACACCGCATATTTTGGAAAAGGACTTGTATTTAATAAATATACAGGTTCCAGAGGCAAGGGTGGTTCCAATGATGCAAATGCAGAGTATATTGGAAAATTAAGAAATATTATGGATACAAATGAGGTATCCTTCCAGACAGCCGAGCTTGGTAAAGTAGATCAGGGCGGCGGCGGAACAATCGCTTACATTCTTGCAAATTATGGAATGAATGTCATCGACAGCGGTGTTCCGGTATTGAATATGCATGCACCATGGGAAATCATCAGTAAAGTTGATCTGTATGAGGCATACAGAGGCTATATTGCATTCTTAAAGGAAGCTTAGGAAAGATCAATGAATGACCAGTTTTTGACAGAACTTCAAAATGTAATGGGTGGCTCCGGGATATTTATGGAAGAGCCAATGAAAAAACATACAACGTTTCGTGTGGGTGGACCGGCAGATGTGCTGGTCCAGCCGGATGAAACAGCACTTGCGGCTATCCTTGCACTCTGCAGACAGTATCATGTGTCATATTCTTTTATCGGAAATGGCAGTAATCTGCTTGTGGGAGACAAGGGAATCCGTGGTGTGGTGATCGAGATGACAGACCCAATGGGAAACATTGAAGTGGATGGAACGAAAATCACGGCACAGGCAGGTGCGATGCTTTCGAAAATTGCCAATACTGCGGCATCGAATGGTTTGGGCGGCATGGAATTTGCTGCCGGTATTCCGGGAAGTGTCGGCGGAGCAGTTGTCATGAACGCCGGAGCCTATGGCGGAGAGATGAAGGACATCATTGAGAAAGTATATGTTCTCGATGAAAACGGTGCACAGTTGGAACTTGACAGAGATGCGCTCGACCTGGGTTACCGGCATAGCTGTATTCCGGAGAAAAAATATATTGTTACAAAAGTTGTTTTGGAACTTGTGCCGCGCAATGAGGCGGAAATCCGTTCCGAAATGAAAGAATTGAATGAAAAAAGAGCAGAGAAACAGCCACTGCAGTATCCGAGTGCCGGAAGCACTTTCAAAAGACCGGAGGGATATTTTGCAGGAAAGCTGATCATGGATGCAGGACTTCGCGGCTATCAGGTGGGTGGTGCGCAGGTGTCTGAGAAACACTGTGGTTTTGTGATCAACAAAGGGGATGCAACAGCAGCAGATATCTGTCAGCTGATGAGGGACGTATCGGATAAGGTACAGGCACAGTTTGGTGTAGTATTGGAACCGGAAGTGAAAATGATTGGTGAATTTTAAGCTGCAAACTTATGAGAAAGGTGTGGTTATAATATGAAATTCGTGATATTAACAGGAATGTCTGGAGCCGGAAAAAGTACAGCACTGAAAATGATGGAAGATATCGGCTTTTACTGTGTCGATAATCTTCCGATCCCTTTATTGGAAAAATTTGTGGAATTGTCTGATCTGCAGCAGAATGCAGAATTACAGAAAGTCGCTGTCGGGATCGACATCCGAAGTGGACAGGCACTTGAGGAACTCCGAAGTGTGCTTGACCGGATCAAGGCAAACGGCGGCGCTTATGATATCTTATTTTTGGATGCGGAGGATTCCGTACTTGTAAAACGATACAAAGAGACGAGAAGAAGCCATCCACTGGCAGGCTCGGAGCGTGTCGATAAAGGAATTGCAAAAGAGAGAGAGAGACTTGCCTTTTTAAAAGAGCGGGCAAGTTATATTATAGATACCAGTCAGCTTCTGACAAGAGAGCTGAAAGCGGAGATTGAAAAAATATTTGTGCAGAACCAGGATTATAAAAATCTGTTCGTCACGATTTTATCGTTCGGATTTAAATATGGAATCCCGGCGGATTCCGATCTGGTTTTCGATGTGCGTTTTCTGCCGAATCCATATTACGTGGAAGGGCTTCGTGCCAAGACAGGAAATGACAAGGAAATTCAGGATTATGTGCTTCAATTTAAGGAGGCGCACGAGTTTCTGGATAAATTAGAGGATATGATCAACTTCCTGATACCAAACTACATTGCAGAGGGAAAAAACCAGCTTGTCATATCAATTGGATGCACAGGCGGAAAACATCGCTCGGTAACGCTTGCCAATGAATTGTACAAGAGAATGGCGGACAAGAAGGAATATGGTCTGAAGATTGAGCATAGGGATATAGGAAAAGATGCCCTGCGAGGTAAATAGAATGTCTTTTTCAAGTGAAGTAAAAGAAGAACTTTCCAGACATCTTGGAAAAAGCCGTCATTGCCAGATCGCGGAGCTGGCGGCACTGATCGCATTTGATGGAAAAGTGCAGGTAAGTGAGTCCGGATGTGACCTTTTTCTGGATTCTGAAAATGAACTGTTAAATACAAAGTACGATCTTTTGTTAAAAAAACTGTTCGATTTTCCGGAGGGAAAATCCGGGAGGGAACAGAAGAAAATTTATGAGACAGTAAAAATGTGGGATGAGGATCATCAGATTCCGATGATCACAGAGACAGTCAATGGTCTGTTACTTTTGCAGGGCTGTTGTAAAAGAGCTTACATCAGAGGGGCATTCTTAGCTGGTGGTTCCATCAGTGATCCAAACAAGTCCTATCATTTTGAGATTGTGTGCAGAACTATGCCACAGGCAGAACAGCTTCGGGATACCATGAACAGTTTTGATGTGGATGCCAAGATCGTGGAACGAAAAAAACATTTTGTTGTTTACTTAAAAGAAGGGGCACAGATTGTCGACATTTTAAATGTGATGGAAGCACATGTGGCATTGATGAATTTGGAGAACGTGCGCATTTTAAAAGAGATGCGCAATTCCGTCAACCGTAAGGTCAACTGCGAGACTGCCAATATCAGCAAGACAGTGAATGCGGCGGTGAAACAGTTGGAAGATATTACATATATTAAAGAGACGATGGGGTTAGACAGCCTGCCAGACAATTTAAAAGAGATGGCATTATTGCGGCTGGAATACCCGGAGGCACCGCTCAAAGAACTTGGAACGTATTTAGATCCGCCGGTTGGAAAATCGGGTGTGAACCACAGACTTCGGAAAATCAGTGAGATCGCAGACGGATTGAGGGAATAGGAGGAGAATGATAAGACGATGAGAAAGACAGTAGAAGTGCAGATGGATGCAGGAATGGAAGCAAGACCGATCGCATTGATGGTACAGACCGCCAATCAGTTTTCCAGTCATCTTTATCTGGAGATGGACGGGAAACATGTCAATGCAAAAAGCATCATGGGAATGATGAGCCTTGTTCTGACAAACGGAGTGGTTGTCACGATAGATGCGGAAGGAACAGACGAAGTGGAAGCAGTGGAAGCATTAGAGAGACTTTTGACAGGCAAATAAATGTTGAATGAATAAGAGAGTATAGTGATTTATGGATATGAAAAAGAAATTATTGTTTGTATTCAATCCGTGCTCAGGAAAGGCACAGATTAAGAATCAGTTGTTAGACATCGTGGACACCATGGTAAAAGCGGATTATGAGGTTACGATATATCCGACGCAGTGTGCAGGAGATGCAAAAGAAAAAGTGGAAGCGTATGCCGGAAATTATGATCTTGTTGTGTGCAGCGGTGGAGATGGTACATTAGACGAAGTGGTAACCGGAATGATGCAATGCAAAGCAAAAGTTCCATTGGGATACATACCGGCCGGAAGCACGAACGATTTTGCTTCTTCGCTTGGAATACCGAAGGATATGGAAAAAGCGGCAGAGGCGGCCGTCGCAGGAAAACCGTTTCCGTGCGATGTCGGTCTGTTTAATGGGGATTATTTTGTCTATGTCGCAGCATTTGGACTTTTTACAGAAGTGTCTTATAAGACGAGCCAGGAATGGAAAAATGTACTCGGACATGCCGCTTATATTTTAGAAGGCGCAAAATGCCTTCATGATATCCCATCCTTTATGATGCAGGTGGAATATAACAATATGCGTATTCAGGACGAGTTTATCTACGGAATGATCACAAACTCTACATCTGTAGGTGGATTCAAGGGGATGACTGGAAAAGATGTTCTGCTCGATGACGGTGTTTTTGAAGTTACACTGATCAAAAAGCCGAAGAACCCGATGGAACTGAATGAGATCATCGCATCACTGATCAATCTCGTAGATGACACGGATATGATTTATTCATTTAAGACAGCCGAAGTGAAGTTTACCGCTTCCAGGGAGATCCCATGGACTCTGGACGGGGAATTTGGCGGTGACCATGAGGAAGTCTGTGTGAAAAATCTGAAACAGGCAGTGGACATTATGGTCAAAAAGCCGGAAGAATAAAAGATTTGACAGTTATATATGTTAAAAAAATAACTTTATTTTTGCATGAAAGTAATATATAATAATGAGAGAAATAATGCTGGATAAAGCAAATATTTTAAATTATGGAGGAATTAACAATGTTAGTATCTGCAAAAGAGATGTTAGACAAAGCAAAAGCTGGTCATTATGCTGTAGGTCATTTTAACATTAACAATTTGGAATGGGCAAAAGCTGTTTTATTGACAGCACAGGAGTTAAAATCCCCTGTTATCTTAGGTGTATCTGAAGGTGCTGGAAAGTACATGACAGGATTCAAAACTGTAGCAGCTATGGTAAAAGCTATGGATGAAGAACTTGGAATCACAGTTCCTGTAGCATTACACTTAGATCACGGAACTTACGAAGGATGCTACAAATGCATCAAAGCTGGTTTCACATCTATCATGTTTGATGGTTCTCATTATTCAATCGAAGAGAACATCGAGAAAACAAAAGAATTAGTAGCAGTTGCTCACAGATTAGGTTTATCTATCGAGGCAGAAGTTGGTTCTATCGGTGGAGAAGAGGATGGCGTTATTGGTATGGGTGAATGCGCTGATCCTAACGAGTGTAAAGCAATCGCTGATCTTGGTGTGGACATGCTTGCAGCAGGTATCGGTAACATCCACGGAAAATATCCGGCAAACTGGCCAGGATTAAGCTTTGAGACTTTAGCAGCAGTTCAGGAGAAAACAGGAGCATTACCATTAGTACTTCACGGTGGTACAGGTATCCCAGAAGATATGATCAAGAAAGCAATCGAACTTGGTGTATCTAAGATTAATGTTAACACAGAGTGTCAGTTATCTTTCGCAGATGCTACACGTAAATATATTGAAGCTGGTAAAGACCTTGAAGGTAAAGGATTCGATCCTCGTAAATTATTAGCTCCAGGTGCAGATGCAATCAAAGCAACTGTAAAAGAGAAAATGGAATTATTTGGTTCTGTTG
>ERZ791773.591-NODE-591-length-13393-cov-3.603089_pt1 | contig 13393 bp, 9 predicted proteins | sample MGYA00509948_ERZ791773 | MGnify/ENA primary metagenome ERZ791773 (study PRJEB30046, sample SAMN00791987) | human gut metagenome | study: EMG produced TPA metagenomics assembly of the A metagenome-wide association study of gut microbiota in type 2... | reverse complement strand
TGTCAAGGTTCTCTTTCTTAGCAATGAACTCCATGATTGCAGGATCGATATCACCGGAACGGGTTCCCATGACAAGACCTTCTAATGGAGTAAGTCCCATGGAAGTATCAACACATTTTCCATTGACAACTGCGCTGACAGAAGCTCCGTTTCCAAGATGTGCTACGATCACTTTGGAGTTATTTAAATCCATTCCAAGGTACTCTACCAGACGTTTGGATACAAAGCTGTGGCTTGTTCCGTGGAAGCCGTATCTTCTTACTTTGTATTTCTCATAATATTCATGAGGCAGACCGTAAAGGTATGCTTTCTTAGGCATTGTCTGATGGAAAGCAGTATCAAATACACCAACCATAGGCACGTTTGGCATTAATTCCTGGCAGGCACGGATTCCGATCAGGTTTGCAGGATTGTGAAGTGGTGCAAGATCGTTACACTCTTCGATCTGAGCCAGAACTTCCTCTGTCAGAACAACAGAACTTGCAAATTTCTCTCCGCCATGTACGACACGGTGTCCGACAGCATCTACCTCTGCAAGGCTCTTTAAAGCACCTGTCTTAGGATTTACGATAGCATCCAGTACCATCTGGATCGCCTGTTTGTGTGTTGGCATAGCTGCTTCTGTAATCTCTTTGTCGAGACCTGTTTTCTGGTAAACTAATCTTCCGTCGATTCCGATTCTCTCGCAGAGACCTTTTGCCAGTACTGCTTCTGTTTCTGAATCAATGAGCTGGTATTTCAGTGATGAACTACCACAGTTAATTACTAATACGTTCATGATTTTTCTCCTCTATCAACTATATTGTGCCTTATGGCATTTTCTACTTTTTCGGGTCTTCTCAGACAGACCACATATGCTTTTAGTATACGCCTTTCTTTTCTGTGCGACAAGCCACTTTTTGCCATATTTCGTGTATTTAATACGAAACATCTTGTCAATTTTTTAACGATTCTACTTACCGTTTCATAATAGAAAACTACGCTGTCACGGCCAATTTCTTATCATCCGCATTACAATCACGAAACACGGTTCAACAGTCACTTGATTTTTCTTATAAAAATGGTTATGTTACTACTAAGTCATTTTGAGACAGCCAGGAAAGGATCATCCCATGAAAATTACAGGCATTATTGCAGAATACAATCCATTTCACAATGGACATGCTTATCAGATAGCAAAAATAAAAGAGGAAACAGACAGCGATTATGTCATTGTCGCCATGAGCGGAGATTTTGTGCAGCGGGGAGAACCTGCCATCACAGACAAATACGAACGCGCCAGAATGGCACTCTCCTGCGGTGCGGATCTTGTGCTGGAACTCCCTGCTCTTTTTGCCTGCGCTTCTGCAGAATATTTTGCCAGAGCAGGTGTCGCGCTCTTTACACGGATGGGCTGTGTCGACTACCTGTGTTTTGGAGCTGAAAATGCAGACCTTTCCCAGTTAAATAAAATCGCAGGCATTCTTGTCGATGAGCCCCGTTCCTATCAGGATGCCCTGAATATTTATTTAAAAGAAGGGAAAAATTTTCCTGCCGCCAGGATTCTGGCATTAAAATCTTATCTTAGTGCTGAATCTTCCGACGCTGCCTTGCAGACAGAGCAGCTTACCAGCCTCTTATCCACACCAAATAATATTCTTGGCATCGAATACCTGAAAGCATTAAAAACCTGCGGATCACAGATTACACCTTATCCGATTCTGCGGGAAGGTGCCGGATATCATGACACCGATATTCTCTTAAAAAATGCCTCTGCTTCTGCCATCCGGCAGACTTTAAAACAGGCTGGCTCTTCCGGCAGTTCTTCCGGCTCTGCCCCGGATTTTGCATCTTTTTCTGCTGCCATGCCACAGGAAGCTTTCCGGATTTTTTCAGAATATCTCGCCTCCTCCACTTATCTGGAAGCGGATGATTTTTCCGGTATTTTAAATTATCTGTTGCTTTTTTATCCGGCAGAAGCACTTGCCTGCTTTGCCGACTGTAATATTGAAATTGCGAACCGCCTGAAAAAGAACCGCAGTGCATTTTCCTCTTTCACGCAGTTTGCTGCCTTAAATCAGAGCCGCGACATTACTTACGCACGCATGAGCCGTATTTTTACGCATATTCTGCTGCATATGACAGCCGAAGATTATAAGCAGGCAAAACAGCTTGGTTATGTCCCTTACCTGCGCCCGCTTGGATTCAAAAAATCGTCTTCTGACGTACTTGGCGAGATCAAAAAACACACGGATATTCCACTGATAGGGAAGCTTGCAAATGCCAGACAGACACTTTCTGACGACGCCTGCCGGCTTCTTGAAAAAGATATTTTTGCGGCTGATCTCTATGAACAGGTACTTGCGCAAAAAAACAGAACAATCCCACGAAATGAATACACCCGTGAAATTGTTCTACTGTAATGATTCAGATTGTTTTTATCACTTCTGTGACCAGTTGTTTGAATTGTCTGGATACCCGGTCTGCTGTCTCCTGCACTTCTTTGTGATCCAGCTTTTGTTTTGACATGCCGGCGGCAAGGTTGGTAATACAGGAAATACCACAGACTTTCATTCCCATATGATTGGCTGCCACCGCCTCACATGCGGTGCTCATTCCTGCTGCATCGCCTCCCCATGTCCTGCACATGCGGATCTCTGCCGGTGTCTCATAGCTTGGACCGGTAAACTGCATGTAAACGCCCTCCTGCAGTGGTATCTGAAGTTTTTCTGCCGCTTTTCTCACTTTTTCCTGTAATTCCGGTGCATACACCTCACTCATATCCGGAAATCTCGTTCCGAGTTCGTCAATATTTTCTCCGATCAGGGGATTCGAGACCGCAGTTGTGATGTGATCTGTGATGAGCATAAAATCTCCCGGTTTGAAGTTGTAATTCACACCGCCTGCTGCGTTGGTCAGAATGATTTTTTTTGCCCCCAGCAGTCCCATAAGGCGTGTTGGAAGCACTACATCCGACATCGGATATCCCTCATAATAGTGCACACGTCCCTGCATGATCACCATAGGAACGCCCTCCACATGGGCAAACACAAATCTTCCCTTATGTCCTTTCACCGTGGATACCGGAAAACCTTCGATATCCGCGTAATTGATCGATGCCTCAATTTTTAAATCATCTGCGTAATCCCCAAGTCCGGAACCTAAAATAAGTGCCGCCTCCGGGACGAAATCTGTTTTCTCCCGGACACTTTTATAGCATTTCATTAATTTTTCATATACTTCGCTCATGGAATGTTCCCCCTTTTGCAATCATAGTGGCGAAACTCTCACTAAAGTTTTTCTATCAATTATATGATCTTATTAATGATGGAATAAGCGGATTCCGGTGAATGCCATGGCAATGCCGTATTTGTTACAGGTTGCAATGACATGATCATCACGGATAGAACCACCTGGCTGGGCGATGTATTTCACTCCGCTCTTATGAGCACGTTCCACATTATCTCCAAATGGGAAGAATGCATCGGAACCAAGCGCAACGTCAGTGTTTTTATCTAACCATGCGCGTTTTTCCTCCCTTGTAAACACTTCCGGTTTTACTTTAAAAATATTCTCCCATGCGCCATCTGCAAGCACATCCATATAGTCCTCACCGATGTAGAGATCGATCGCATTATCTCTGTCTGCACGTCCAATCTTATCTAAAAACTGAAGTCCGAGCACCTGTGGAGACTGGCGTAACCACCAGTTATCTGCCTTAGAGCCGGCCAGTCTAGTACAGTGGATCCTAGACTGCTGTCCGGCACCGATACCGATTGCCTGTCCACCTTTGACATAGCATACGGAATTGGACTGTGTGTATTTTAATGTAATCATGGAAATTGCAAGATCCATTTTGGCAGAATCCGGGATTTCCTTATTCTCTGTCACGATGTTGTCAAAGAAATGCTCATCGATCACAAGCTCATTTCTTCCCTGTTCAAATGTGATTCCAAACACTTCTTTATGTTCGATTGGTGCCGGCACATAATTCGGATCGATCTCGATCACATTGTAGTTTCCTTTTTTCTTTGCCTTTAAAATCTCAAGTGCCTCATCTGTATAGCCCGGCGCGATCACACCATCAGACACCTCTCGTTTGATTACAAGTGCTGTCTCTTTGTCACAGACATCGGATAAGGAAATGAAATCGCCGAAAGAAGACATTCTGTCCGCGCCTCTGGCTCTAATATAGGCGTTTGCAAGCGGTGTGAACTCTACGTCCATATCGTCTACCCAATAGATTTTGCGCTCTACCTCAGACAATGGAAGTCCAACTGCTGCTCCAGCCGGAGATACATGTTTAAAAGAGGTTGCTGCCGGAAGTCCGGTTGCTTTCTTTAATTCACTTACCAGCTGCCAGCCGTTAAATGCATCTAAAAAGTTGATATAACCCGGTTTTCCGTTTAACACTTTGATTGGAAGCTCGCCGTTTTCCATATAAATTCTTGATGGTTTCTGGTTTGGATTACATCCGTATTTTAACTCTAATTCTTTCATCTTAATCTCCGCTCCTGCTTATCTTTGATTTTCTAAAAAATTTATGGTCTTTACTTATTTTTATTTACAATTCTTGTCTCGTATTTTCCGTTTTCAATGTCAATGTAACGTACAAATAAGGAAACTTTGTTCTCCTCATTAAGACTTTCCCATACCAGACTGGTAAAGGTATCAATGTCTCCTTCCAGACCAACAAGCTTTGGTTCTCCCTCAAAACTTGGAAGCGGGTTTCCGTCTCCCATATAAGTGTGGATAAAATGTGCTTCTCCGGCAACCGGATTCTGATATGCAAATGTGTAACGGTTACATGAATCCGGATTTCCATTATTGCTCTTTAAAATAGACATTGCATAATTGTAAGTTCCATTGTCAATGTGCATAATTCCGGAAATTCTTGGTGTATAGTTTGGAGCATCCGGCTCAAACTCTCTGGTTCTTAATGCCTGCTCAAACGTCTGCTGTTTATCCATCAACTCATAAATCGTGTCTGTCTGATCCCCATTGGTAACAATTGTTTTATTGCCAAGTACACGAACCGGAGCATAAATAATCAGGCTTGGATCACTTAATTTCGAAGGATCAAATGCCTGTGTACGGATTCCTTCCCCATCCTCCACAAACACACGGTTGCGGCTGTTCTCACTTCTACCCATAATAAAGTAAGCAGTTACTGCATATTTACCATCTGCGGATTTTCCGATGACGATTCCACGTCCTGGATAAGAATTTCCTGCAAGTTCATTTGCTAATGAGATTGATTTCATAAATCCTCCTACTCTCCTCTGTTCTACAAAGTTCATTTATCTGTGTAATGATTCAATACCTTTTTATATTAGCATTGCAGTTTTATTTTTACAATGGATTGGCTCTTATTAGTGTCATGAATTTATTTACTAAGTTATAGAAGTTGTATTAATATATAATAAAACTCACTCTTTTCTCGGATAACCGTTGCTGACGGATGAACCATAACGAAAAAAACTGCCCACAAAAGTGAGCAGTCCTGAATTCTAGTTTTTAAAGCTATGGATCGGTGCCGGAATTCTTCCGCCACGGTTGATGAAATCATCACAGGAAAATTTATTTACCGGCATGATCGGCGCATAACCGAACAGTCCACCGAATTCTACCTGTTCGCCAACACCTTTTCCTATGACTGGAATCAGACGGCAGGCTGTTGTTTTCTGATTGATCATACCGAGCGCCATCTCATCTGCGATCATACCGGAGATCGTAGTTGCTTTCGTATCACCTGGAATTGCGATCATATCAAGGCCAACGGAACATACACAGGTCATCGCCTCTAATTTTTCCAGCGTGATGGCACCAGCCTGAACTGCATTGATCATTCCCTGATCTTCACTGACCGGAATGAATGCACCACTCAAACCGCCGACATAAGAAGATGCCATGACACCACCTTTTTTCACCTGATCATTTAACAGTGCCAAAGCTGCGGTCGTTCCCGGTGCTCCGGCATACTCTAAACCAATCTCACAGAGAATATCTGCCACACTGTCACCGATTGCCGGTGTCGGTGCCAAGGACAGATCAACAATACCAAACGGAATATTTAAAAGTCTTGATGCCTCCTGTGCGACAAGCTGTCCGACACGTGTTACTTTAAACGCTGTCTTTTTGATCGTCTCGCAGAGCACTTCAAAATTCTCGCCGCGCACTTTTTCAAGAGCTGTCTTAACAACGCCTGGTCCACTGACTCCGACATTAATGATCGCATCCGCCTCTGTCACGCCATGGAAAGCTCCTGCCATAAACGGATTATCATCCGGCGCATTGCAGAACACTACAAGCTTCATACAGTCCACGGAATCACGGTCTTTCGACTGTTCCGCCACCTCTAATAAAATCTCACCCATTAATTTGACTGCGTCCATATTAATACCTGTTTTGGTGGACGCAAGATTGACAGAACTGCACACGCGGTTTGTTCTGCCAAGTGCCATCGGAATGGAGCGGATCAGCATCTCATCTGCAGTTGTCATTCCCTTGGAAACCAGTGCAGAATATCCACCGATCAGGTTTGCTCCCACTTTTTCAGCGGCGTGGTCTAATGTGTCGGCGATCGTTGCAAAATCTTCCGGTGTCTTACATGCAGAACCACCTACCAATGCGATCGGTGTCACGGAAATCCGTTTGTTCACGATCGGAATTCCAAATTCATGCTCGATTTTCTCGCCCACTGCGGCAAGATCTTTTGCAACAGTTGTGATGCGGTTATAAATATTTTCATTTAATTTATCCAGATTGGAATCAATACACTCTAAGAGACTGATACCAATGGTAATGGTACGGACATCAAGATTTTCCTGTTCGACCATTTTATTTGTCTCATTTACCTCAAAGAAATTAATCATTTACTGCTTTCCTCCCTAGATTCTGTGCATCATATCGAAGATCTCTGCTTTCTGGCACTTGATTGATACGCCGATCTCCTCGCCCAATACGTCCAGATCTTTCTGGCAGTCTGCAAAAGCTTTTGCAGCCTTTGTCATGTCAACGATCATCATCATATTGAAGTATCCAGATACGATGGTCTGGGAAATATCTAAAACATTTACTCCATTTTCTGACAGATAAGTACAGACTTTTGCAATGATACCTACTGTATCTTTTCCTACTACTGTAATAATGGTTTTATTTGCATTATGTTCCATGGTTCATGCCTCCTCACTGTATTCTGCCCGGTTCCGTCAGATTTTTCTCACGTTACCAAGATAAATTTTAATTATGTTCCATATTAGCATACTCTTTTTATTATTTCCACTACTTAAGCTCTTTTTATTTATTAAATCATCTAATAAATGTTATTAGAATACTATTTTTTGCGATACTTCGTCGCGCTTCGCCACAAACATTGGGAAATCATCGCCCTTATAAGGGTTATCTCCCAGCTCCACTTCCAGACGCACCGTCTCATAGGCAAGCTCCGGATAATTATTTTCTTTGCTCAGATGTCCTAACACGATATGTTTCAAATGATCGTGGAGCAATTTTCCTAACAATTGTCCACTCCGCTCGTTCGACAAATGTCCTTTATCCCCAAGGATACGCTGTTTCAGAGGATATGGATATGCTCCTGCCTGAAGCATGCGCACGTCATGGTTGGCTTCTAAGAGCAGCACGTCCACATTCTGCAGCTTCTCCACAATATGGTCGTCATAGGTTCCAAGGTCTGTCATGACTGCCACGTTCTTTTCCTGCTGTCTGATCTTGTAGGCAACCGGATCTGCCGCATCATGGGAGATGGACACCGGTTCGATCGTAAGATCACCGATTGTAAACTCCCTTTCCGGCTCGATCACCTGAAAAAGTGCCTCGTCTATTTTTCCAACGGTTTTTGTATGTAAAATAGCATCAACGGTTTCCCCTGTTGCATACATCGGAATGCCATATCTTCTTGCAATCACTCCGAGTCCTGCGATATGGTCGATATGCTCATGTGTGATGAGGATTCCCTGCATATCTGCAGTCTTTAGATCAATACTGTTTAAACCGTTCTCAATCCTTTTTCCACTGATTCCCGCATCGATCAGCACATGACAGTCATCTGAGCCGACACAGATACAATTTCCGCTGCTTCCGCTTGCAATACTGCATAATTCCATAAATCTATTTCTCTTTCCAAGCCAGTTCAATCACATCACCGTCTTTTAATTCTGCGGTGTACTGTGCATTCTGGCCATTTAATTTTGTAATGATCGCTCTTCCTGCAGAGGCAGAAAGGTCAAATTCGTAAAATTCAAAGAGATCCACAAACATATAGGACTCTCTTCCTGTCAGCGTGACCGGTGTGCCATTGATGATAACTTCCACAGAATGTGTTTCCTTCTCTTTGGCTTCCTCCAAAGTTTCGTTATCTGCCGGACTTTCCTCCGCCGTCTGCGTTTCTTCATCCGTTGTCACAGATGCATCATCCGCTGGTACGCTGTCTTCTGTCTCACCTGCCGTTCCGCTGTCTGAAACATTCTCCTCCGGTGCCTCTGCCGTATCTGCTGTTTCTTCAATGCCTTCAGTGGTCATCTCCTCTATTGTATCAGACACATGTGTGCGGAAGGACAGGATCGTCCACTCAATATTAAAGTTCTCATAGACAAAATAATTCAGGTCGACCACCCGGTTATTCACAATGATCTCTTTTTCCGTGTCGATCTCCACATCCATAAATTCTGCGATCTGCTCGACGGTATAATAAGCCCTCGTCTCAATTTCATCTCCCTCTCTGATCAGATAAGAGGCTGGTTCTAATTTACCATTTACCTCAACAAAACGCGGGCATACGATTTTCCTGCCGTTGACAATAAATGTTATGGTGGATGTATGGTACTCCTCTAACTGCTCGATGGTGATCATGGCATCCTCTCCCGCAGTGGATGGGCAGATCTCGATCTCTGAATTCGGTTCTAACTTAGTATTGATGCCTGCCGGTTTTCCATTCATGGTGATCACAGCAGATTCCCCCTGCAGACCCCGCTCCACTTTTGCCACGCCATTGACCGTATAATTCACTTCTTTTCCACGTTTTGGAAACAGATCTTCATTGGCTACTCCCGCCTGTAATGCGGCATCCATGATCAGAAGCTTATTGTTGTCATACATCTTAATCCGTTCGCCGTTCAAATGTACCATGATAAAACTGTTTTTCTGGTCATAATAATTCAGACAGATACCGATCGGTGTTACGATGAGCGGATCTTTTTCGATATCCGGCTGCTCAAAGGTTACTTCCTGCAGTACTTCCTCACCGCGGAGAGCAACACGCTCCTGTGGAAGTCCAAGTTTATCTGCCAGCATCTCGGTAAAACCGTGGATTTTTCCGCCTCCACCAACGACAAATGTAGCACTGACACTCTGTCCGCCATTTAACTCTTTGATTTTCTCTGCCACTGCTGTTGTCATTTTATCTGTCACCGGCTCTACCAGTTCCCACACTTCCTTCGCCGGAATGGAGTGCTCGATCATCATGATATCTTTGTATATGATCATCTCCCCGGTCGTACTTGCAAGTTTGATGCGCTCTGCGGTCTGGAAATCGACCAGATAATGCTGCACGATCAGTTCTGTCAGTTCATCCCCCGCAAGTGGAATCATGCCATAGGCGATGATACTTCCATCTTTCGTGACAGAAATATCCGATGTTCCGGCTCCGACATCGACCAGTGCGATATTCAGCATACGAAATGTTTCCGGGATTGCAACATCGATCGCCGCAATAGGCTCCAATGTCATATTGGCGACGTCAAGACCTGCCTGCGCCACTGCAGAATACAGTCCGTCCACAACATCCTCCGGCAAAAATGTCACGATGATATCCTCGCTGATCACCTCTGCCTTATGTCCCTCGATGTTGGAATAAACCTCCTCGTTCAGATAATATTTCACAACCGAATATCCCACGCAGTAGAACTTGTATCTTGTGTCATTTTTTTCTTTTAATATGGACTGTGCCTTTTCAATTCCAAGCAGATCCAGCGTATGGATATCTTCCTTCGTAACAACAGTCTCTTCCGGATATTTATATTCTACATTTGTCGTTACAGTCTTTAACACACGACCGGCTGCTGCGATGCACACTTCGGTCAGCGGGCATTCAATCTGTTTCTCCAATTCCTCTTTTACCGTCCGGATCACTTTTCCCACACGTCCAATGTCGTGGATCTGTCCATCGATCATCGCCCTTGTCTCATGCTGCATGATATACTGTGCCACAACGACAAATTCATTTCCTTCCTTATATCCAACCGTACCTACTACATTTCGTGTTCCAATGTCCAGTCCAAATACATATGGCTGTTCGAATGTCTGTGTTTCATTCATCTGTAGTGTCCTCTCACTTACCTTTTCTTTGTAATTCCCTGATCCGTTCCAATTGTCTGCAAAATCCGTCAGATAGCGCACACTGCCGCATCGATCTGTCTCTGCATTTCCTCTAACCCTTCATTGTTGTCGATCACAACACTGCAATGTTTCCGGTACTCTGCTTCCTTCAACTGACTCGAAAAAATCTGCTGTACCTTCTCTCTGGAATACCCACGGGATTCCATCAGTCTTGCCTCACGGATCTCCTCTCTTGTATAAATATACCAGAGTTCATCACAAATTTCATCATAATGTTCTTCAATTAAAAGTGCCGCTTCCAAAACAAGCAGTGCAAGCGTTCCTTCCTGTCTCTCTCTTTCCGCTTCTGCTATCACATATGCTTTCACTGCCGGATGTACGATCCCGTTCATCCTGGCACGCCTGTTTCCATCTGAAAAGATCACCTTCGCCAGTTTTATCCGGTCAAAATGTCCATCTTCCTTATAAATATCATGCTCCGGAAAAGCCTGTCTGATCTGCTCATAACAGTCCGTTCCAGGTTCCATCAGTTCATGTGCGATCTCATCCGCCAGCAAGACACGCACACCAGGTTTCGTTGCCATATAATCTAAAACTGCTGATTTTCCAGCTCCTACACCACCTGTGATCCCTATAAATTTCATATTTTCCGTCCACCCTTATCTTCTTTCGTGCTGTCCGTTTCTGATGCAAAGCTATTTTGCCTCGTACCAGTTCTTTCCGGTGTGAAGGTCAATTGCCAGAGCCACCTTCAGATCTGCTGCCTGCTGCATACCTTCCGTCAGGATTTCTTTTACTCTATCAATCTCATCCTCTGCTGTCTCAATTAAAAGTTCATCATGCACCGTGATGATCAGTCTTGATTTCAAATGTTCCTCCAACAGCCTGTCATGCACACGTATCATAGCAATCTTGATAATGTCTGCGGCTGTTCCCTGAATTGGCGCATTCATTGCCACACGCTCTCCAAAAGAACGCTGCATAAAGTTACTGCTGGAAAGTTCCGGAACCGGACGCCTTCTTCCAAACATGGTTGTCACGTATCCGTTCTTTTTGGCATCCTCCACAAGTCCGTCTAAAAATGTCTTGATCTTTGGATATGTTTCAAAATACCGTTCGATATACTCTGCTGCCTCTTTTTTACTGATACTTAAATCCTGGCTTAATCCAAAGGAACTGATTCCATATACGATTCCAAAGTTTACCGCTTTGGCATTTCTTCGCTGTAAATCTGTCACCTCATCAAATGGAATGTGGAATACCTGTGATGCAGTGATTCTGTGGATATCCTGTGCCTCTCTGTACGCCTCGATCAGTTTTTCATCCCCGGACATGTGCGCTAACACACGAAGCTCGATCTGCGAATAATCGGCGTCCATGAACACACATCCCTTTGCCGGTAAAAATGCTTTTCGTATCAATCTGCCAAGTTCAATCCTCATCGGGATATTCTGGAGATTCGGCTCTGTACTGCTCAGCCTTCCGGTAACCGTGATCGTCTGGTTAAAGGAAGTATGGATTCTTCCATCCTCCTTAATATAATTGGCAAGTCCATCTGCATAAGTGGATTTTAACTTGGTAAGCTGGCGGTATTCCAAAATATCTGCAACAATTGGATACTCTGGTGCAAGTTTGTCTAACACATCTGCGGCTGTCGAATATCCGGTCTTTGTCTTCTTTCCGTAAGGCATTTCGAGTTTTTCAAACAGGATCACACCTAACTGTTTTGGAGAATTGATATTAAACTCTTCCCCTGCTTCCTTATAAATCCGGGTTTCTAACTCTTTGATGCGGACTGCAAGTTTCTCCCCATACTCTTTCAGATTAACTGCATCAATGGCAATTCCTGTGTGTTCCATGTCTGCAAGGGTAAACACTAACGGCATCTCAATGGTTTCATAGAGCTGTTCCATTCCGGTTGCCTTCAGCTCTTCCATCATTGCTTTTTTGCTGGAAAATGCAGTGTACGCCATAAAGCAGACTGTCTTTAAAAATCCTTCCGGTTTCTCATCCATTGCCAGATCATAGCCTGACTTTCCAAGCAGATCCACTCTCGATGGGATCATCAGGCTGCAGTAATCCTTTGCGATGTCTTCATACGGATATTCATTTTTTAACGGATTCAGCAGATATGCTGCGATGACGTTGTCAAAAATGTTTTTCTGGTTCAGACATCCGTTCTCTCTCTGCTCGATCATATGGAGCAGTCCAAGCTGCGGTTTTAAATCCAGTGTCATGTATCCTGCCGCCTCAGAGTGTGTGAGGAGGTCTGACAACACGCTGCTTGTCAGTTCTTCCCCAGCCTTGAAAAAGTAGGTGTCTTTCTCCCCAAAGCAGACTGCCATTCCAAGAAATTCATTCGTCTGCGGTGCTGCAAAAAGATTCATCTGCCCCCCCGCATCCATGTTCGCATCCTTTTTTTCCTCCATCGGAATGATCTGAAATGCACATTCTATGCCTTTGATCTTTGCAAAAATCTTTTCGGCTTCCTTCTTCTCTGTCACAAGCTTAAAATGTTCTTCCGCCTGATTCTTTGGTGCATCCACCTCAAATCTGCCAAGCATATTCTTAAACTCCAGACGTTTGCACAAAAGATATGCTTCCTCTGTATACAGATCTTTGATCTGCTCTAATCTTGCACTCTGCAGATCATAGTCAATATCTGCATGGATCTCGATTGTCGCTAATGTCTTACTCATCTGTGCAAGCTCATAATTTTCCTTTAAATTCTTGCTTGCCCGCGGTGGTTTGATCTCATCCACATGCGCATAACAGTTTTCAATGCTGCCGTACTGCGCAATGAGAGCTGTTGCTGTCTTTTCTCCGATTCCCGGAACGCCCGGGATATTATCCGAAGTATCGCCCATCAATGCTTTCACATCGATAAACTCGATCGGCGTCACATGATATTTGTCCAAAACTTCCTTCGTATTATAATCCTCGATCTCGGTTCCGGTGCGCTTTGTTTTCGGAATACGGATTTTAATATGGTCGGTAGCAAGCTGCAATAAATCCCTGTCTCCTGACACAACGGATACTTCAAGTCCCTCTGCTTCGC